>ERZ779895.2701-NODE-2701-length-15406-cov-6.082731_pt1 | contig 15406 bp, 12 predicted proteins | sample MGYA00511093_ERZ779895 | MGnify/ENA primary metagenome ERZ779895 (study PRJEB29588, sample SAMEA2142970) | human gut metagenome | biome: human gut; feature: human-associated habitat; material: faeces | place: Denmark | collected 2008/2010 ... | reverse complement strand
GCGGTTCGCTCTTCACGGCCCACTGCGCCGATGCCTACGACCGGACGGTGATGGCCGTGCCGGGACGCATCACCGACCGGGCGTCGGCCGGGACGAACCACCTGATCCGCAACCGCAAAGCGCAACTCGTGATGACCGCCGACGATATTGTCCGCGAACTGATGTGGGATCTCGGCCCGGAACCGGCAGCATTCCGGGAAAAACCGTCCACACCGGAGCTTACGCCCGACGAAGCTGGGTTGCTGGGCTGTTTCCGCACGGACGACCCGCTGGCGGTGGAAACCCTCGCGGAGCTGAGCGGACTGGAACCGGGTGAACTGGCTGCCCTGCTCGTAGGGCTGTACCTGGCAGGAGCCGTACGGCAACTGCCCGGCAACCGATATATGAAAACACGATGAAACTGACGGATACACATTCACACCTGTACGATACGGCGTTCGACGCCGACCGCGAAGAGGCACTGGCCCGCGCCGCGGCGGCGGGCGTGGAGCACCTGCTGCTCCCGGGCATAGACTCCGAAAGCCACGGGGCGCTGTTCGACCTCTGCCGCCGCCACCCGGGGCAATGCGTCCCGATGATGGGACTGCACCCCACGTCGGTGCACGACAATCCACACTGGCGCGAGGAGCTGGCGCTCGTAGAGCGTTATCTCGAAACGCCGCCCGCAGGGATCCGCTTCTGCGCCGTGGGCGAAATCGGGCTGGACCTCTACTGGAGCCGTGATTTCAGAGCCGAACAGCTCGAAGCCTTCCGCCGCCAGATCGACCTGTCGCTGGAGTACGGCCTTCCGGTGGCGATCCACACCCGTGCGGCATGGGACGACATGTGCCGGATCATCGGGGAGGAAGCGACGGCCGCGGCGGAGGCCGGGCGGAGGCTGCGGGGCGTGTTCCACGCCTTTTCGGAGGATGCCGTCACCTACCGGAAACTGAAAGCCTGCGGCGATTTCGCCTTCGGAATCGGCGGCGTGGTGACTTTCAGGAAGAGCAAGCTGGCCGATACGGTGCGTGAAATGGAACTGGACGACATCGTACTCGAAACTGACTGCCCGTACCTGACACCCGCGCCCCACCGCGGCGAGCGCAACGAGTCGGCCTATGTGCGGTTCGTGTGCGAGAAAGTCGCGGAACTGAAGGGGCTGCCCCCCGGCGAAGTGGCGGCCGCAACGACGGCGAACGCCAAACGTATTTTCGGAATATAACACCATAAGACCATACGATGAAATCTTCGATCCTGATCATCTATACGGGCGGTACCATCGGCATGAAGAACGATGCCGAAACCGGCGCCCTGGTGCCTTTCGACTTCAGCGGCATCTACGATGAATTCCCTTCGCTCAAGCGGCTCAACGTGGACATCGACGTGCTGACGATGGATCCCGTGATCGACTCGTCGAACGTCACCCCGGCAAACTGGGCGGCGCTGGCCGAGCTGATCCGCGACAACTACACCCGCTACGACGGGTTCGTCGTACTGCACGGCACGGACACCATGTCCTACACCGCATCGGCATTGAGTTTCATGCTCGAAAACCTGGCCAAGCCCGTGGTTTTCACCGGCAGCCAGATCCCGATCGGCGTGCTGCGCACGGACGGCCGCGAAAACCTCATCACGGCCATCGAGATCGCGGGGGCGCACATCGGCGGACGCCCCGAGGTACCCGAAGTGTCGCTCTATTTCCAGAACCGGCTGTTCCGCGCCAACCGTACCACCAAACGCAGCGCCGAAGCCCTGAGCGCCTTCCGTTCCTACAACTACCCGCCCCTGGCCGAGGTGGGGGTTAACATCGCCTATAACCTCGCGGCGATCCTCCACCCGACGGAAATCTCGCCGGAACTGCGCATCGCCACCCGCCTGGCCGACGGAATCGAAGTCATCAAGCTTTTCCCGGGGCTGGGCGAAAATATCCTGCGGGCGATGCTCTCGGCTCCGGGGCTGCGGGCCGTGGTGCTGGAGACATTCGGCGCGGGCAACGCCCCGACCAACGAATGGTTCATCCGCGTACTGAAAGAGGCGATCGACCGCGGGGTCATCATCCTCAACATCACGCAGTGCGGCGGGGGCAAGGTTTCGATGGAACTTTACGAAACCGGGCTGAGGCTGCAGAAGATCGGCGTCCTGTGCGGCCACGACATGACCACCGAGGCGGCCGTCACGAAGCTGATGTACGTGCTCGGACTGGGGCTTTCCGACGAACAGACCCGCGCATTGCTGCGGCGCCCTCTGCGAGGCGAATTTACAGCCTAAGACGTTGCACGGAACGATTTTTTTTTCTATATTTCGCACTGCTAACGTACCTTATCGGGTCGCCAAAGAGGGGCAACACGAAGAGGAATAGAGGCGTAACTCGCTGGCAAACAAATGTTTGGGTCAATTCGGAGTGAAATTTCCGGAATTTGCCTGTACTTGCAAAGCCGGCAGGGGAAAGCCATGGATCGGGGTAAAAAGATGCCGCAAGGATACGGAAAGGATAAAAAAAATATTTTTTTAGGATTTTTTTAACCCGGTAGAATTGACGAAATACCATTGAAACCGGAAAAATATCGTGAAATACCTAAAAACACAACAATAAAAAACAACTAAACAAATTTAATTTTATCTAATCACAACTATGAAAAAACTTTTTTTGATTCTGTCAGTGGCCCTGTTCGCATTGGGTACTGTTAACGCTTTCGCGCAGGAGGCTGCTGCAGCTGCCGAAACCCAACTCGCCGGCGATAGCCTGCACCACGTGATGATGCAGAAGTTCCTCGAGGGTGGTTGGGCATGGATGCTCCCGATCCTTATCTTCCTGATTATCGGTCTGGCCGTTGCCATCGAGCGTATCCTCTATCTCTCGCTGTCGACGATCAACTCGAAGAAACTCATCACCAAGGTTGAAGAAGCCCTGAAGAACGGCGGCATCGAAGCTGCCAAGGAAGTTTGCCGCAACACGCGCGGCCCGATCGCTTCGATCTACTACCAGGGTCTCGACCGTTACGATCAGGGTCTGGATTCGGTCGAGAAGGCTGTCGTTTCCTACGGTTCGGTTCAGACCGGCCAGATGGAGTCGGGCCTGACGTGGATCGGCCTGTTCATCGCCCTTTCGCCTATGTTGGGCTTCATGGGTACCGTTGTCGGCATGATCGCGGCGTTCGACGCCATCCAGGCTGCCGGCGATATCAGCCCGACCCTCGTTGCAGGCGGTATCAAGGTCGCCCTTCTGACGACCCTCATGGGTCTTATCGCTGCGGTTATTCTTCAGCTGTTCTACAACTATATCGTTTCGAAGATCGACTCGCTGGTAAACGATATGGAGGATTCGTCCATCACGCTGATGGATATCCTGACGGCTTACAGCAAGAAATAATCCCAACGATTTAAAAAGAGTTAAAGGCAATTATGAAAAAGATTTTAAATATCATATTGGGTATTCTGCTGGCCGTGATGGCGGTACTGGGAATATACGCAATTGCTACGGGTGGCTCCGAGGCGGCTATCAGCCTGAACCTCATCTGGTGCTATTTCCTGCTGGCTCTTGCGGTGTTCACAGCTATCTTCTGCGCGGTCTTCGGCATGATCCAGAACCCAGCGGGAATCAAGGGCACGATTATTTCGCTCGCGCTGATCATCGTGATCGTGGGCGTGGCTTACTTCGTGGCTTCGGGACATGACATCCAGATCCCCGACCTCGCCAACGGCGGGTTTTTCTCCCAAGGTGAAACCGTCCTGACCGACACCAGCATCCTGGTAACGTACGTTGCCCTGGTCGCTGCGTTCGTGACGGCTATCGCAACCGAAATTTACGGCGCTTTCAAATAACAACGAACAATGGCAGGAAATAAAAGACAAATACAGGAGATCAACGCCGGCTCGATGGCCGACATCGCCTTCCTGCTGCTGATTTTCTTCCTTGTGGCCACAACGATGAATGTCGACACCGGTTTGGTGCGTATGCTTCCGCCGATGCCCCCCGAGAACCAAAAGCAGGAGGACATCAAGGTCAAGGAGCGCAACCTCTTTCTGGTGCTCATCTCGGGCAGCGGCAACATCATGGCCGGGCCCTCGGGCAAACAGGAGATCATCGACCTGAGACAACTCAAGGACAAGACGAAGGAATTCATCCTCAACCCGATGGACGACGAGAACCTCCCGGAGAAAACCGAAAAGGAAATCGAGTTGGCCGACGGCAGCAAGTGGGTATATCCCGAGAGCCAGGGCGTTGTTTCGTTACAGACCACCCGTGATACGGGCTATCAGTCCTACATCATGGTGCAGAACGAGCTCACACGCGCCTTCAACGAGGTACGTGACGAGGTCGCCATGAAGAAATTCGGAGCAAAATTCTCGGAGCTTTCCGAGGATCAGCGCAATGCAGTATCCAAAGCAGTACCTCTGAAGATTTCGGAGGCCGAACCGCGTAATATAAAGAAGTAAGTTATGGCAGTAATGAAAAAGAAGGGCAATAAAAGTTTGCCCCCTATCTCGACAGCATCGCTTCCTGACGTGATCTTCATGATCCTCTTCTTCTTCATGGTGTCGACCACCATGCGCGACCAGGAACTGCTCGTGAGGTACAAACTCCCCGAGGCAACCGAAGTGCAAAAGCTCGAGAAGAAATCGCTCGTAAGCTACATCCACATCGGACAGCCTTCGCTGGTGATGCAGGCCAAATTCGGTACTGCACCCCGTATCCAGCTGAACGACTCGTACAAAACGACCAAGGATATTTTGGATTTCGTAGCCGCAGAGCGCGACAAGCTCAGCGAGGCCGACCGAGCCTCGATGACGATCTGCCTCAAGGCCGACCAGACAACCAAAATGGGTATCGTAACCGACGTGAAGCAGGAACTTCGCCGTGCCAATGCACTAAAGGTCTCCTACGCCGCTTCCAAGTCGCTGGGATACTAAATCCCGAGTCATATCGAAAAAGGGCTGAAGTCGGACTTCAGCCCTTTTTTATGTGCCATACCGATAGTTATACGGCCTCCAGCATCTTCAAACGTATGCCCGCCACTGCAAGACGGCAGGGTAAATTCGGGCCGGGGATTTAAGCGCGGGAGATGATCGTATCCGATCACCACGGGATTTCCCGGCAACACGCGGAAAGACAATCCCCGCTCAGAATTGCAACTCCAACTGGCCGATCCCGTGACTGAACGACAGACGGTGGTGGGGCGTAAGTCCGTATTCCCGGATTGCGAGCCGATGCTCGCGGGTCGGGTACCCCTTGTTCTTTTTCCAGCCGTACTGCGGATATTCCTCCGCGAGGCGCAACATGTACTCGTCCCGATGGGTTTTGGCCAGCACCGAAGCTGCGGCGATGTCGGCATATTTGCCGTCGCCCTTGACGACGCAACGGTAGGGTAATTCAAGGCGTGTCCGGAAGCGGTTGCCGTCGATCGCAAGGAATTCGGGCGGCGGATCGAGGCGGGCGACCGCCAGCGACATCCCCTCGAACGAAGCATTCAGGATGTTGATCTCGTCGATCCGGGCTGCGGAAACGGCCTCGACGGCCCAGGCCACGGCTTCACGCTCGATGATCAGGCGGAGCCTGTCCCGGTTCCGCTCGGTCATCTGCTTCGAATCGTTGAGCAACGGGTCGTGAAAATCGGGCGGAAGGATCACCGCAGCGGCGAATACCGGCCCGGCCAAACACCCCCGGCCGGCCTCGTCGCAACCGGCCTCCCGAAACTCGTATTGGTACTGGTTTTCTAACATCGTACCACAAAGTTACGCATTATTCCGGCTTTTTTCGCTAATTTTGCCCGAGGAAAAAAGCCTTCCGACATGAAAATCGACATCGCCCGGCAGCCGCTCGTACCGGCCTTCATGACCCTCTTCGCACTCGCCGTTGCGGCCATGTGTGCTGGAATCCCCGTGTCCGATACCAGTGGAGCGGTGCGCGATGCGCTCCCGCTTCTGGGCGGCCAACTCGCCCGGTTTCAGGCGGCATATCCGGTATGGTCGAAGTTTGCCGCCGGGTTCATGCTGCTCTTCACCGGAATGTGTGCGGGACGGATCACGATCCGCTACAACCTCTATACGGTGGGCACCTGCCTCCCGATTCCCCTCTATGCCATCGTCGCCTGCGGGATCGCAACAGGCGGGAATTATCTCGCAGGATTCGCAGCGTCGATGCTGCTCGCACTGGCAACGAAAAATTACTGCCGCGCCTTCTGCAACGGGTACGGGTTCGACGCCATCTTCCGGGCCTCACTCTATCTGGGACTGATGCCGCTGGTATATGCCCCCGGCTTGCCGATGCTGCTGCTCCTGCCGCTGGCCGTACTGCTTTTCCGGCGTACCTTGCGGGAAGTCGCGGTAGCAACGGCCGGACTGCTGCTGCCGGTCTTCACGGCCTGCTATGTCAGCTGGGGCACCGGGGCGGAATTCACGGCTCCCCTGATCAAATTGGGGCAATCCGCCATCGAAGGTATGCCGCTGCATCTCTTTCTGGATATTCCCCTCCCCGCACTCGTCATGGCAGGCGGGATCGTGCTGCTCGACCTGACAGCGCTTTTCTTTTTCCTGGCCGACATCTATGCCGCAGGCACCAAACCCCGCTTCATCCTCTTTTATAATATAGGTATACTGATATTGACTCTGGCTGTGCTATGCAGCCCCGCCGCAACACCCGAGGCATTCGCCCTGCTCGCTGTCCCGTCGGCCATACTGATCCCGGTATTTTTTGTCCGCATACACAGGGGAATAGCATTGCCCGTATACCTGATTTTTCTGGCGGCAGCCTTCGCTGGAATATTTTTACAATATTATATTTAGTCATTATTATGGTATCTTTAGTCTTATTTGCCTGTTTGTGCCTTTTTAGACTATTCATTATTTTATAAAACAAATATTAAATTGTATTTTTGAAATGAGCAATCGGTGACGCAACTCATTGTTCAAAAAAACTTAAAATACGATTTGATATGAAGAATTCATTAAATTCGTCGGCCCAGCAGCCGATGATTGTGAAGTACGTAGAAGCCCTTCACAACGGAATCCAGTCTCAGGCGCTTTCACGTTACGCAATCGGTTACATCCTCCGAGGCACGAAATATATTTACGACGGGGATAAGCGCCAGACCCTTACGCGCGGAGACGTATTCTACCTCGGCATCGGGCATCACTATATCGAGAACTTCCCGGAAAACGGACAACCCTTCGAGCAAGTGCTCTTTTATTATACGCCGGCTGACCTCCAGCGGATACTGCTGCACCTGAACATCACCTACGGACTGAACATTTCGAACGAACATTCGTGCGAAAACTGCCGCAACCGTTCGCACGTCTCTATGCCTGCCTGGAATTCGATCCGCAACTTTTTCATCAACACCAACAACTACCTGCGCGACGAGGATTTCCACCGCGACGAGACGGCCGAGAACATCAAAATGACCGAATTGATCTACCTCATCGCCTCGCACGAAGACTGCTGCCTGAAGAGCAAACTGCTGAGCAACGTCGACGCGGCCAAGGAGAATTTCGAACAGATCGTCTACGACCACATCTTCAAGGATATTTCGATCGAAGAACTTTCGAAGCTGACGAACCGTTCGCTCACCTCGTTCAAAAAGGAATTCCGGCGCCATTTCATGATGCCGCCCCACAAATGGTACATCCGCCAACGCCTGATGCATTCGCGTCTGCTGCTGATTTCGACTTCGAAGTCGATTTCGGAAATCGGCAATGCCTGTACATTCCCCAACACGTCGCACTTTATTAAACTTTTCAAAAAGGAGTACCAGATGACGCCGGCCGCTTACCGGAACCGCCACATCACTTCGCTCGCTCCCGAGGCGCAGCCCGCCGCTAAGGAAACCGAGGAAATCCGCGAGGCGTTATAGTTCGCAACTTACAAAACCGTTAGTATTTTAAAATTTTTAATTATAATTTAAAAGATTTTTTTCGGTTAGGTTAAAAAAATGTTACAAAAGATTTGGAAGATTGTGATTTTCCATTTATCTTTGTATAACAAAACGTGGGATTCTCCCACTCTCATTAACCTAACTAACCTAACCAGAGGGGTTTGCTACTGCCAGGCAGCAAACCCCTTTCTCTGTGCAAAAAAGTCCTCCGGCAGTATCCGATATTGAATAATTGCGATTTTCGAGGCCGCATTTTTTATTTTTTTAATTGCATACTGCGAATACCGCCGCCGGCGAAACCCGAAAACAGCCCGGGGAAAGGCCCGGAGCAGGCAAACCCGCGAAGAGGCGTATCAGGAACGAGATGCCGAAAGAAAATAGGGCATTCATAGGAATTATCAATTATTTTTTCGTATTTTTGCATCAATTGGAAAATAATGAACTTAAATGCCGAAGTTTTATGACAAGGTAGATGTACTGAAAAAACCAGGATGGTTGAAGATCCGGCTCCACCGCACCCCGGAATATGCCGAGGTACAGCAAATAGTCGACAAACATGCGTTGCATACGATTTGCAGCAGCGGCATGTGTCCGAACAAGGCCGAATGCTGGAGCCGCAGAACCGCAACCTTCATGATCCTGGGAGACATCTGCACCCGAGGCTGCCGCTTCTGTGCAACGAAAACAGGACACCCCCTTGCCCCCGACGCCGAGGAACCCCGACGGGTCGCCGAAAGCGTCGCACTGATGAAACTGAGGTATGTCGTCGTTACTTCTGTGACGCGTGACGACCTGCCTGACGGCGGTGCCGCACACTGGGCCCAAACCGTCCGCGCCATCCGCACACAGAATCCCGGCGCCGTAATTGAGCTCCTTATTCCCGATCTCGACGCACAGCCCGCCCCGCTGGACGTGGTCGTCGCGTCGAAGCCCGATATAATCGGGCACAACATCGAAACCGTCGAGCGGCTGACCCCGGTGGTGCGTTCCAAGGCAAAGTACCGTACGAGCCTGGAAACCCTGCGCTACCTCAGTGCACAGGGCGTCGCAACGAAAAGCGGACTGATGGTCGGACTTGGCGAGAGCGATGATGAAGTATTACAAACCCTGCACGACCTGCGCGACGCAGGCGTGGGGATCGTAACACTCGGTCAGTACCTTCGTCCCACTCTGGAGCACTACCCCGTTGCGGCGTATATCACTCCTGAAAAATTCGAATGGTACAGACTGAAAGCGCTGGAAATGGGCTTCAGCTACTGCGCGAGCGCACCGTTAGTCCGCTCGTCGTACATGGCGGAAGAGGCCCTGAAGAGCGTCAAAAGTTTGTAGCGATGGAAGCCTCCTGCCGGGATCTCGGACTGATGGACTACAAAACCTGCTGGGAATTGCAGCAGGGCTTGTTCGACGCCCTGGTAGCCCGCAAGGCAGCCTGCAAAGGCGCAACGAAACAGGCGGCGGCACCCCTGGCGGCAAACGCCGGCACTGCGGAAGCAAGTAAGGCATCCGCGCGGGAGCCGGCACAGCGATCGGCAGAGGCAATGCCCAGCAAGGCGGGAACGCAACCCGGCAAAGGGCCGGAATCCCCAACGGGCAGCGTATCCGCAGCAGAGGGCGTCGAACCGTCAGGCGTCACCGGAGATGGCTCCGCCAGCGCAGGCACGATCCTTTTGGTGGAACACCCGCCGGTATACACACTCGGCAAAAGCGGCCATGCCGAAAACCTGCTGATAGGCCGCGAAGCGCTCGAAGCGATGGGCGCACAGTTCTTTCACATCGACAGAGGGGGCGACATCACTTTCCACGGCCCGGGGCAGCTGGTCTGCTATCCGATCCTCGACCTCGAATGTCTGGGCATCGGGCTGAGGGACTACATCGGGGCACTGGAAGAGGCCGTCATCCGTACCGTAGCGGTATACGGCATCACCGCCGGCCGCATGGCAGGCGCCTCGGGGGTCTGGATCGGCCCCGGAATCGGCGGGGAAACAGGGAGCCGGACACCCGCCTGCCGCGGAGATAACGGCGGCGGCAACTGCAACACCGGCGGTAACTGCGGCAACAAAAGCGTCGGCGGCAAAAGCGGCGACAGCGGCGAAAACCGCAACGAGGCAGGAACCTGCGATAGCGGCAGAATCTGCGATAGCGAAATCGGCGTCGGTGACCGCGCATTCGGAAAGGTGCCGCGCAAGATTTGCGCAATAGGCGTCCGGTCGTCACGTTATATCACCATGCACGGGTTCGCGCTGAATGTCACGACCGACCTCGGGTGGTTCACGCGCATCAACCCCTGCGGGTTTACCGACCGGGGAGTGACCTCGATCGAACGGGAAACGGGTCGCAAGGCCCCGATGGGCGAAGTAAAGTCGCTCGTTGTCAAATTTTTAAGTGAGATATTAAATGTTAGAATATATAAATAGTAAATCGTATGCCTATAGAAAAACGATGGGTAGTGAAACCGCAGGGCGATTCCGAGGCGGTGGCGAAGCTCGCTGCCGTGCTCAGGATTTCTCCCGTGCTGGCGAACCTGCTCGTACAGAGAGGCATAGACACCGTAGAAAAGGCGGACAAGTTCTTTAAACCCAGTCTCGCCGACCTCCACGACCCGTTCCTGATGAAGGACATGGACAAGGCGGTCGAGCGGGTCGAGCAGGCCGTTCGTAACAATGAGAAGATCATGGTTTACGGCGACTACGACGTGGACGGCTGTACGGCCGTTGCACTGGTGTACAAGTTCCTGCGCCAGATCGGGCATAAAAACCTGATGTTCTACATCCCCGACCGCTATACCGAAGGTTACGGTATCTCGGTCAAGGGCATCGACCTGGCAGCCCGCAAGGGCGTAGGTCTTATCATCGCCTTGGACTGCGGTATCAAAGCCACGGAAAAGGTAGTCTATGCAAAGACGAAGGGCGTGGATTTCATCATCTGCGACCATCACCTCCCGGCCGAGGAAATTCCCCGTGCCGTAGCTGTCCTCGATCCCAAGCGGGTCGATTGTTCCTATCCGTTCGACGAATTGTCGGGTTGCGGCGTGGGCTTCAAGCTCGTGCAGGCCTATGCGCAGAAAAACCGGATCCCGTTCGAACAGATCAGCCCGCTGTTAGACCTGCTGGTCGTGAGCATCGCTTCGGATATCGTACCCCTGGTGGGCGAAAACCGTATCCTTGCCCATTTCGGGTTGAAAGACCTCAACCGCGAACCGTCGAAAGGATTGCTGTCGATCATCAAGATCTGCGGCCTGGACAAGCACAACATCACCATCGACGACATCGTCTTCAAGATCGGGCCGCGTATCAACGCCGCCGGGCGCATGCGGATGGACGAGAACGACGAAAACGCCTCGCCCTCGGGCGGGCACGCGGCCGTCGAGCTGCTGATCGAAGGCAACGAAAGCATCGCCGCGGAGTTCGGGAACGTCATCGACGCCTACAACCAGGATCGCAAGTCGATCGACCGTTCGGTGACGCAGGAAGCGCACGATTTTATCGAGCGCAACCCCGCAATGAAAGAGCTGAAGAGCACGGTGATCTACAATCCCAAGTGGATGAAGGGCATCGTGGGAATCGTCGCCTCGCGCCTGATCGAGACCTACTACCGGCCGACGGTGGTGCTGACGATGAGCAACGGCTTCGTGACAGGATCGGCACGCTCGGTACCGGGCTTCGACCTTTACCAGGCCGTGGAGTCGTGCTCGGATCTGCTGGAGAACTTCGGCGGGCATATGTATGCCGCCGGGCTGACGATGCGACCCGAGAACGTCGAGGAATTCACGCGCAGGTTCAACGCCTATGTCGAGGAGAACATCGACCCGCAGATGCTCATGCCGCAGGTGGATATCGACAGCGAACTGCTCTTCTCGGACATCACCCCCGCGTTCCGCAAAGACCTCAACCGCTTCCAGCCTTTCGGCCCCGGCAACACGGCCCCAGTCTTCGCGACCTACGGCGTAAGCAACCACGGCGACGCCAAACTGGTCGGCATGGAGTGCGAGCACCTGCGCATGGATTTGATCCAGCGGCAGAAACCCAACACGAAGATCCAGTCGATCGCCTTCCAGCAACCCACGCATTACGAATGGGTGCGCTCGGGACGCCCGATCGACGTATGCTACCAGATCGTAGAGAACCACTACCGGGGGACGGTAACCACCCAACTCCGCATCAAGGACATCAAACCGGTCATGAACCGATAACTTTACATAAGAAGGGAGGGGGCTGTCTTCCGGCAGCCCCCTCCCGCTATTTTTGCGTCATGCACTACTCCCTTGCGTCCCTTTTTCCCATGAACATCCCGACCACCCGGCTCGGCCTACGGCCCCGGCCCTTCACATGGGTCTTACTTTTAGGCTGCATTTTAGCATCCCCCCTCGCATCGGCCGTCAGCAGCCCTTCCGGCGACAAACGCGATTATATACTGGTCATCAACACCTATGCGGAATCGACCCCGTGGAGCAGAGGCATTATTACCGACATCACGGCGCGCGTCGAGCAGATCGAAAACCTGGAACTCTACACCGAGCATATAAACCTGCTGTTGGTAGATTCCCCTCGGGAAATCGAGACCTTCGAGACGAACCTCCTGCGAGAATACGGCAAAAAACCACCCCGGGCCCTGGTGCTGATCGGAACCCCTACGGCGCTGCTGCGCAATTTCATTAACAGCATATGGAAAGGCATTCCGACCATCGTATGCGCAGAACAGGATTTTGTCGGGCCGGATAAATATTACCAGAAAAGGCTTCCCATTCCGGCCTCGGAACAGGTACCTCTGCGGACACTGGCAGACCGGGACAATCTGACCCTGCTTTATTCGCCGGCCTATCTCGACCAGAGTATCGACCTGATGAAGCGCATACTGCCCGGCATGGATCGGCTCATATTCATAGACGACGCACGCTACGTCAACCGGCAAACGGAACACGACCTCGCGGAACTGCTCGACTCGAAGTACGGCGGCATAAAATACACGGTTTATTCGGCCGATGAGATCGGGATAGACCAACTGCTCGATTCGCTGAGTACGGTCGACGTAAAACGCACCGGCGTGCTCTTCTCCTCGTGGCATTACCTGAAGAACATGTCCGGGCGCAACGAAATCATGACCAACCCGTTCAAGATCATCGCCAGTTCGTCCGTACCGTTGTTCTCGCTGCGTCCGACGGGACTCAAGAGCAGCGGCATGATCGGAGGTTACGTATACGACGAAAACGAATATTCCGACCGGCTGATAGCTACCGTAAACGCAGTGCTGGAGGGCAAGCAGCCGCGCGACATTCCCTTTTACACCCCCGTCCGAGTACAACCCGTCTTCAACTATCCGGTACTGCTCCGGCACAACATCTCCCCGAACACCTGCCCGACGAACACTCTGTTTTTCGACAAACCGGCCTCGTTCATGGAGCGGTATAAAACATGGATCGGCGTCTGCGGCGGTATTTTCCTGTTATTCCTCATCTTCCAGCAATGGAGGATCGCCGTCCTGCGCAAAGTCGACGCAGCCCACCAGAAGGAGCGGGAAACCCAGGCCACATATTCGCACCTGTTCAACAACATGCCGATCCTGTATATGCAGGAACGGGCCGTGTTCGACGCACAGGGAACGGCCATAGACACTGTTTACGTCGATGTAAACGCCTATTTCGAACATTCTTTCTACCGCAAGGACGATGTGATCGGCAAATCCGGATCGACGGTTTTTCCCGAGTCGCAGTCCCAATTCATGCCGATCATCGACATCGTCCTGAAGGAAAAGCGGAGCATCACCTTCCCGTATTACCACAAACCGGTGGATATCTTCTACGAAGTCGTCATCTGCCCCTCATACCGAAAGGACTCGGTCGACATTTTCTGCATCGACAGCACGGCCCTGCACAACGCCCAGAAAAAGGTGGATTCGGTGAACCGGAAACTCGCATTGGCGCTCAACGTGGCCAACATCATCCCCTGGAAATGGGATCTTACGAACCACACTATCCTGTGCGACCTCAACAAGGCGGCCAAGATGGCCGCCGGAATGTCGCTGGCAAACAACGCCTCGCTTGCGGTGGACGAGGAGTGCTACTTCTCGAAAGTCCACAAGGAAGACCGGGAACGCGTCCGCGCAGCTTACAGGAACCTGATCGAAGGGCATACGGAGAAGGTCTGCGAAGAGTTCCGCGTCGTATCCAACGAGAGCGGGCACTGGCACATGGAGTGGGTCGAGGCACAGGCCACGGTCGAAACCCGCGACTGCGATGGCAGGCCGCTGTCGCTGGTCGGGACATCGCTCGTGATCTCCGAACGCAAACAGATGGAGCAGGAGCTGCTCACCGCACGCGACCGTGCCGAAGAGTCGAACCGCCTGAAATCGGCATTCCTGGCCAACATGAGCCACGAGATACGCACGCCGCTCAATGCCATCGTCGGGTTTTCGGGCATCCTTGCCTCGACGGACGAAGAGCAGGAAAAGCAGGAATACATGTCGATCATCGAAAGCAACAATACGTTGTTGCTGCAACTCATCAGCGATATCCTCGACCTTTCGAAGATCGAGGCCGGGACGCTCGAATTCGTCCATACGGATTTCGAACTGAACAAGCTGATGCGCGAGAAAGAGAACGTCATGAGGCTGAAAACCGACCAAAACGTGGAGCTGGTATTCGAACAGCGGTATGAAACCTGCCACGTCCGCACCGACCGCAACCGCCTTTCGCAGCTGATGATAAACCTGCTGACGAACGCCGCGAAATTCACGCACCGGGGATCGATCCGCTTCGGCTACGAACTCCGTGCCGGACAACTCTATTTCTGGGTTGCGGACACCGGCTGCGGTATCCCCGCCGAACGGAAGGACGCAGTCTTCGAGCGCTTCGTCAAACTCAACTCGTTCAAGCAGGGCACGGGGCTCGGGCTTTCCATCTGCCGGACGATCGTGGAGCATCTGGGTGGGAATATCGGCGTAGAGTCGGAAGAGGGCAAAGGTTCGACCTTTTGGTTCACGCTTCCGTACGTCCCCGGCCAATCGGAACAGGCGGAGGCCCCGGCACAGATACTTCAGGCCATCCCGACGGTCGAGAAGGACAAGCTCGTAATCCTCATCGCCGAGGACAACGAAAGCAATTACCGTCTTTTCGAGTCGATCCTGCGCCATGAATACAAGCTCGTACACGCCTGGAACGGCCGCGAAGCGGTCGATTTATTCAACCGGTACACCCCGCACCTGGTGCTCATGGACATCAACATGCCCGTGATGGACGGCTACGAAGCCACGGCCGAGATCCGCAAACAGTCGGCCGACGTGCCGATCATCGCCGTGACGGCTTTCGCCTTCGCATCCGACGAACAGAAGGTACTCTCGAGCGGATTCGACGGCTACATGCCCAAGCCGATCAACGCCCGGCAACTCAAAACACAGGTACTCGACATGCTTCGCAAGCGCATGACGCTGATTTAAATGGAAAAAGGAAGCCCCGTCGGGAGCTTCCTTTTTCATCGGTGCCCGTATCCGTTCTTACTCCAGGCGGATGATCCGCGCATCGTCGTCCGACCCGGGCAGCGGGGCGGGGGTAAAGTCGGAATACC
>ERZ779895.2700-NODE-2700-length-15412-cov-3.603959_pt1 | contig 15412 bp, 10 predicted proteins | sample MGYA00511093_ERZ779895 | MGnify/ENA primary metagenome ERZ779895 (study PRJEB29588, sample SAMEA2142970) | human gut metagenome | biome: human gut; feature: human-associated habitat; material: faeces | place: Denmark | collected 2008/2010 ... | reverse complement strand
TGCAAAAAAAAGTGTGCAGAAATGAGGAGTAATATGGTACTTATAGCAGGAGTAATAGGAATCGTTGTTATAGCGGTAGTGGTAGTAGTGGCAGCAGTAGTGGCTGTTACGGCAGGAGTTAAAGATACACTTAAAGATGATGAATAAAATCCGGCAGGAAAGGAAATGACCGATGATAAGAGTTAGAGATATAACGATAGGAGAGGGGAGTCCAAAGATATGTGCACCTGTGGTGGAAGTGACACAGGAGGATATACTTGAGGAGGGAGAAAAACTTGCATTAAGTAAGGGTGTTGACCTTATAGAGTGGAGAATAGATTTTTATGATGAAAGTTCTGATATTTCAAAAATTCTTCAGACAGCGAGTCTGCTGAGAACCGTCGTTGGAAAGAAACCGCTGCTTGCAACATTCCGTACAAAGAACGAGGGCGGGAACAAACAGATAGAAGAGTCTGCATATAAAGATATGCTTATAGCTATTTCAGAGAGCGGTGATATTGATATGGTCGATATAGAAGTATATTTTATGGATGAAAAAAACACGAAGGACATTGTAAAGTCTCTTAAAAAAAATGTTGTTGTTGTGGGTTCGTATCATGATTTTGACAAGGCACCGTCTTATGATGAGATAATCAAAAGATTATGTTTTATGAAATCCCAGGGTGTTTCGATACCAAAACTAGCCTGTATGCCGCAAAACAGGCATGATGTATTTACATTGATGGAAGCGACGCAGGATTTTGTAAGTAAAAATGTCGGATTGCCGGTCATAACAATGTCTATGGGAGACTATGGCAAAGTCAGCAGAGTGGCAGGGAAAAGTTTTGGTTCTGCCATGACATTTGGCTGTCTTGGAAAGGCAAGTGCACCGGGGCAGATAAATGTTGATGATTTGAGGGCAATTTTAAATATCCTATGATACAATAGGTAATTGCGAAACTAACTATATGTTGTGTCAATTGCACAGATATAACAAATAATATCGTCGGCACGCTCTCGCTATGTTGTCGTTCGTAGCAGTACATAAATCAGCAAAAAACGCTGCCATATAAATGAATGCTACAGCTCGAAAATAAAATTTTCTCGCTGTTCGTTTCACTCATATAATTTTCATTAAAAATAATTGTATGCAAGCATACATTATTTTTAGTTTGAAAATTGCATTCATTTAGAGTACAAAGTGCTGACGACGACAAAAATGCCGACTAACACTATTTGTTATATCTGCACAATTTAATCAAGATTTATGACAGTTTCGCAAACACCAAATATTAAAAAAGATAAAAGGAGAAAAGTATGAGGTACAACAGAAGATTAAAAAAATATTGTAAGAGACTGACAGCGGCAGTTTTGATAGCAGGAATGACGATTACAGGAAGTTATTATGGCGATTTTTCAACATATGCCAAAACTGGTAAACAAAAAGTTGCTTTAAATGCAATATCAAAAAAGCTTCAAAAGGGAAAGACTTTTACATTGAAAGTCAAAAATGTTCCCAAAAATATCAAATCAAAGAAGATTAAATTTATGAGCAGCAAAAAGAGTGTTGCTTCAGTTACGGCAAAGGGCAAGGTAAAAGGAAATAAGGTTGGAAAAGCCGTTATCTGGTGTAAGGTTTCCTATAAGGAAAAAAAGAAGATTAAAGGAAAGACAAAGTGGAAATCCTTTAGCAAAACATTAAAATGTAATGTAAGAGTTGTGGCAAAGAAGGTAACACCGACAAATACGCCAAAGGTGAGTGAAAATCCGATGGTGACAGCTAAGCCAACAGCAACAGCGGGTCAGACCACGACAGCTAAGCCAACAGCGACAGCGGGTCAGACCACGACAGCTAAGCCGACGGCAACAGCAGGTCAGAATACAACGGATAAGCCGACAGCGGCAGCGAGCCAGATACCTGCGGCTGCTCCAACGGCAGCAGTAAGCCCGACACCGACAGTTCCCCCGATAGCAACATCAAGTCCGACACCGACAGCAACGGCAAGCCCGACACCGACAGCCACTCCGACAAGAAGACCTGCCACGGAAACAGCTTCCGAGGCATATCAGATGGTTCACGACCTCGGACTTGGCATAAATCTCGGAAACACAATGGAGAGTGTGTCACGTTATAAACTTGGCAGTGTTAATGCCTATGAAACTTGCTGGGGAGCACCGACCACGACTAAGGCAATGATTGACGGTATGAAAAATGCAGGTTTTAAGACGATAAGAATACCTGTGGCATGGTCAAATATGGTTTCAGATGATGGAAATTATACTATAAGTGATGGTTATTTTAACAGAGTTGAAGAAATCATGGGTTATGCCCTCGACAATGATATGTATGTTATAGTAAATATCCACTATGACGGTGGATGGTGGGGACAGTTTGGTGCGTGCAAAAAGGACTCTGCCGGAAATATAGTTGCCGATGAGACAAGGCGTGCCGCTGCATGGAAACGATATGAGAGTTATTGGAAACAGATTTCTGAAAGATTTAAAAAATATTCAGGTCATGTCATTTTTGAGAGTGCAAACGAGGAACTTGGTACAAGATTAAATGATGCACTTAACTCAAACGGTTACGGATTTACAGAAGGCATGAGCAGCGATGATATTATTTCAGGAAATCTGACAGACGATGAAAAATACGCTCTTGTCAATCAGATAAATCAGAAATTTGTCGATATAGTGCGTGCATCAGGCGGAAATAATGCAAACAGATTTCTTCTTATAGCAGGATATGATACCGACATATCAAAAACCTGTGACACAAGATACAAGATGCCGACCGATACTATAGAAAGTCATCTTATGGTTTCAGTTCACTACTATTCACCATATGGTTACTGTGATATAGCAAAACCTTCAAAAGAAGGGTATATTGCATCGTGGGGAAGTGATGATGAGATAAGCACGCTTAAAAGTGACTTTAAGAAAATGAAACTTCAGTTTGTCGATAAAGGTTATCCTGTGATTATCGGTGAATATAATGTCTGCGATACTGAAAATTCCGACGGAACATATACAAGAAAAACAGGCAGGGAAGTGTTTATAAGAAATGTATGCGAATATGCACTTGCAAATGGAATGTGTCCTGTTTTGTGGGATACGGGTATGGGTTACAGCCGTTCACAGTGCAGAATGTCAAATGACATTGATAGGGAATTGTTTGAGAGACTTTATAAGAAAGCTGAGAGTGGAACAGCATATGTACCTGATGAGATAAAAAATGAATATGTATGGACCGGAAATATAGGTGCATCAAGCTGGAATGCAGTGGCACCGGTTGCTACTGATGATGACTGGAATCTGCCTGTTAGTTCTGTTGGAGCTGCATATCAGATTAGTGGCATAGACTGGACAAAATTTACAAATCCGTATCTTGAAATAAAGATAAATTCGCTTACAGCGGGTAGCGGCGGTAGTGTGGACTACAAAGTGGCTAATAAAGTAAATGAAGATAATCAATACTATAAATATATAAATGCCTCTGATGCAAAGGCGAGCGGAACATTTAAGCTGAGTACAGGAGAAATGTTAAAGATTGATTTGTCAAAAGACGGGCTTTCGGGTTATGATAATATATATATTGGCATGGTTGATAAAGGTTCTAACGCAGTAGCTTTTAATGCCAATGTTACTATTACAATAAAAGACAGCAGCAATTAAATAATTTATTGTGGCAAATGCAGATGGTAATGTGCATTTACATACAGATTATTATCTGGCGGATTGCCCTTAACCTGAGATTTTTAGGATATTTTTTGCGGCAGGCTGTCTGAAAATGAGGTGAAATAAATTTGAAGATGATATTACCTAAAAATGTTTCATATATTATTAGTAAACTTGAACAGGCAGGATTTGAAGCCTATGCGGTAGGCGGCTGTGTGAGGGACACTCTGCTTGACAGAAAACCGCAGGACTGGGATATTACGACCTCCGCAAAACCTTTACAGATAAAGGAGCTTTTTAAAAAGACTATCGACACGGGAATACAGCATGGCACGGTAACTGTCATGCTCGACCATGTCGGTTATGAGGTGACGACTTACAGGATAGACGGTGAATATGAGGACAACAGGCATCCAAAAAAAGTAGAGTTTACCGACAATCTCAAACTTGACCTTGAAAGACGCGATTTTACGATAAATGCCATGGCTTATAACGATAATAGAGGGCTTGTCGACGAATTTGGGGGTATTAAAGACCTCAAAGATGGTATAATAAGATGTGTTGGTGATGCGGGTCAGAGATTTGACGAGGACGCACTCAGGATGTTAAGGGCAGTGAGGTTTGCAGGACAGCTTGGTTTTGCCATCGAGGAAAAGACAAGAGAAGCTATCGTTGAGAGAGCGGACCATCTTAAAAATATAAGTGCCGAGAGGATAAGAGTTGAACTTACGAAACTGCTTGTTTCTAAAGAAGCAGGGCGGATAAGGGATGCCTATAAAACAGGCATGACAAAATATTTTCTGCCTGAACTTGATGCTGCGATGCAAACTGAACAGAAAAATCCGCATCATATCTACACGGTCGGAGAACACAGCATATGCGGTATAGAGCTTATGAACTGTTTCTTTGGGATTACTTCCGATAAAAAGATTTATGATAAGATACCTGAGAATGTACTTGAAACGGCAAAAAAACTTGCCGCTAAAATGGATAAAAAACAGCAGACGGTTTTGTGCATGACGATGCTTCTTCACGATATAGCAAAACCAGCAGTCATGACAGTCGATGAAAAAGGAATCGGTCACTTTATCGGTCATCCGGCACAGAGTGAGAAAATGGCAAAGAAGATAATGAGGAGACTTACTTTTGACAATGACTCCATATCAAAAGCGTGCAGGCTCATAAGATTTCATGATTACCGTATGGAAGATAAGAGCAGGGCTTTCAGGCGTGCCGTGTCAAAGATAGGTGCTGACATTATGGATATGCTTTTTCTTGTCGAGTATGCCGATGTTCTGGCACAGAGCGATATGCAGCGTGATGAAAAACTTGCAAAGATAGACGCAGGTGTTAAGAGATTTGAATATATTATGGCAAATGCACAGCCTTTGTCGATAAAAGACCTTGCGGTGACAGGTTCAGACCTTATAGCCGCCGGAGTAAAACCGGGACCAAAGATGGGAGAGATACTTAAGGCAATGCTCGACAAGGTACTTGACGAACCTGAACTGAACACGAAAGATGGTCTGTTAAACTATCTTAAATGTGAGAAGGGCAATAAAAATGTTGAGGAGAACGAAGATTTATAGTAAAATAACTGTAAATGTGTTTAGCACCTGTTACATTGTAAGGGATAATGATAACTTATGATGTGGCATAAGTATTAAGTTAGTTTCACTACTTCTATTTATTTTAGAGCAAAGATAAATAGTATTATAAATAAATTGCTCGGAAATGGGGATTATTATGGATTTAAATGTAAGGCTTGCGAAGATGACAAAAGCTATGAAGACACAGCTTTTTATCGACAATCTTACAACGATATTTAACCCACAGGCTCTTTTTAGTGATGGTACGGCACAGTATCGTATTCCGCCTGAACCAAAAGCAAATGAGAGTGTAAAACTCAGATTCAGAACCGGCAGGGAAAATATTGACAGAGTGGTTCTTGTTGTGTGTACTGATACGCGCATCGAGATGAAGAAAGTATATAATGACAGACTGTTTGATTATTATGAGAGTACGGTCGAACTTTCTGACAAGATGATAGATTATTATTTTGAGGTGACGAGCGGAACGGTCACTGTCTATTACAACAGCGTAGGTGTGTGCAGCGGAGTTGAGCCGTATTATAATTTTACGATAACACCATCATTTCACACTCCTGACTGGGCAAAAGGTGCAATATTTTATCAGATATATGTTGACCGTTTTTATAACGGTGACAGGTCAAACGATGTTGAAAAAGATGAGTATGTCTATATAGGTGAGGGTACTGACAAGGTGACTGACTGGTTTAAGTATCCGGCAGCAATGGGTGTAAGGGAATTTTACGGCGGAGATATAGCAGGAGTATGGCAGAAACTTGATTATCTGCAGGAACTTGGTGTAGATGCGATATATTTTAATCCGATTTTTGTATCACCGTCAAACCACAAATATGATATTCAGGATTATGATTATATAGATCCTCATTTCGGAAAGATAGTTAAAGATGAGGGTGAAGTGCTTCACAGGGACGAAAATGGAAATCTCATGTGTGACGGTACTTACCCAAACAAATATGCAACAAAATATGTGTGCAGGGTTACAGACAAAGAAAACCTTGAGGCTAGCAACCGTTTTTTTGCTGAGTTTGTCGAGGAAGTTCACAAAAGGGGCATGAAAGTTATTCTCGACGGAGTTTTCAATCACTGTGGTTCTTTCAATAAATGGCTTGACAGAGAGTGCATTTATGAGGATGCCGAGGGTTATGAAAAAGGAGCTTATATATCCGCAGACAGTCCTTACAGGACTTTCTTCAGGTTTAATGAAGATATGTGGCCGTACAATTATCACTATGATGGCTGGTGGGGACACGATACACTACCTAAGTTAAATTATGAAGATTCACCGCTTTTATTTGACTATATCATGCATATAGCGAGAAAATGGGTTTCACCGCCGTACAATGTTGACGGCTGGAGACTTGATGTGGCGGCAGATCTTGGTCAGTCACAGGAGTACAATCACTATTTCTGGAAAGAGTTTAGAAGAAATGTCAAGGAAGCAAATCCTGAAGCTATTGTTCTTGCAGAGCATTATGGTGATCCGACAAGCTGGCTTCAAGGTGACCAGTGGGATACCGTTATGAACTACGATGCGTTCATGGAACCTATTACATGGTTTTTGACAGGTGTAGAAAAGCACAGTGATGAGTACAGGGAAGATCTTCTTGGTAATGCTGATGCGTTTTTTGGTTCTATGCGAAATTATATGACAAGATTTAATACACAGTCGCTTCAGGTTGCCATGAATGAACTTTCAAATCACGATCATTCAAGATTTATGACGAGAACAAATCACAAAGTCGGAAGAACGGCAAGTGTAGGACCTCAGGCGGCAGATGAGGGCATAGATAAGGCTCTTTTCAGGCTTGGTGTCATGATACAGATGACATGGCCGGGAGCACCGACTATATATTATGGTGATGAGGCAGGACTTTGTGGATGGACTGACCCGGATAACAGAAGAACTTATCCGTGGGGCAGAGAGGACAATGAACTTATAGAGTTCCACAGACAGCTTATAAGGATACACAAGGATTATCAGGTGTTTAAGACAGGCTCGATAATGTTCTTAAAAGGTCAGTATAAACTTATAGGTTATGGACGATTTGATGAAAATGACAAGATAGTTGTTATGATAAACAGCAGCGATGAGGTACGTGAAGCTGACATACCGGTATGGCGAATGGGAATTATACAGGAGACACGAATGGCAAGACTGATGCTTAGTGACAGGGAAGGTTATTCAGATGAAGCAAAGGTATATCCGGTCGTAAATGGACTTATCCATGTTGAATGTCCTCCGATGTCGGGAATGATAATAAAAGATATAGAAAGCATGGGATAGATGAGATATGGGAAAGATAAGAGACTGGATGCACGGCAGTGGAAGAAAAACCGTCATAGCAGTTGTGACAGTTATTGCGGCTGCAATAGTCATACATTATTTTGTGGTGGAAAGGCATGGCAAATGGGGACTTGAGAGTGCCTACAGTGCAGGTGTCAATGAAACGGTATCACCAAAGCCACAGAAAGATTATTATGTCGGCGGCAGCAGTATAGGCGGAGTTGACAAAAATACGAAAATATCTACGGGTGATACCATAAAAAAGACTGATGAGTAGAGAGTGTGCGGTAGTTTCTGACAATAATTATATTGTATTGCTGCCGCAAAATAGGACAGCAATAATTACACAGCAAAAAAGTTGTCCGTTATTTATATATTTTCATTGCTTTTATAATTATAATTATAATATAATGTGATGAAAGGGTTAAAAATATATAGCAATGTATGTTTACATACAAATTGCTTGACACAAAAAACACTGACAATAAGATTGGAGGTGTTTGCGGGGTTATAAAAATAACCCGGACGGAATAAAGTGCCGGATGTAAAAACGGCGGAACGGAGGAAAAAATGTACAGTTTAATTCCAGTGGTATGTGCACAGGATATCACAGCACTTGTTCGTGCACTGCCTGGTTCTGTAGCCCAGGGTCTTATCTGGGGAATTATGGCGATAGGTGTGTTTTTAACATTTAAAATACTTGATTTTGCCGATCTTACGGTTGATGGTACTATGGCAACCGGTGGTGTTGTTACGGTAATGCTTATATTGAAAGGATGGAATCCGGTTGCAGCAGTTGCAGTTGCATTTGTTGCGGGTATGCTTGCCGGACTTATAACGGGTATTTTACATACGGTACTCGGTATTCCGGATATTTTGGCAGGTATTCTTACACAGCTTTCATTATATTCGATAAATCTGAACATATCTGAAGGAAAAGCAAATCAGGCTGTAAATGTAGATATGTATAAACTCGTTGTTTCAGGCAGAGACAATCCTGCCGCGATAGTTACGGTCGTTATCATACTTTTGGTCGTTATCGCACTTATGTACTGGTTCTTTGGAACAGAGCTTGGTTTCACTATCAGGGCAACAGGATGCAATCCAAATATGTCAAGGGCACAGGGAATTAACACAAATGTTGCAAAGGTACTTGCACTTGTATTTTCAAATGGTCTTGTTGGATTTGCAGGCGGACTTCTCTCACAGTATCAGGGTAACTTCGATGTAAACATGGGCAGGGGTTCTATCGTTATCGGACTTGCTTCTGTTATCATCGGTGAGGTACTTGGAGAAGCTATATTCGGAAAGAAACTCAATTTCAGCGGAAGACTTGCATTTGTTGCAGTCGGAAGTATAATTTACTACATAGTTATCCAGTTTGTATTGTGGCTCGGTCTTCCTACAATAGATATGAAGATGTTCTCAGCTATGGTAGTTGCGATATTCCTTGCGGTTCCTTACCTCAGGGGAAAGGCTAAAAATTCATACAGAAAAGCCGCAAAAGGAGGTGCCGGAAAATGTTAGAGTTAAACAATGTGTATAAAACATTTAATCTTGGTACTATAAACGAAAAGAAGGCATTAAATGGTGTCAATTTAAAACTTGAGGATGGAGATTTTGTTACCGTTATCGGTGGAAACGGAGCGGGAAAATCTACCACTCTAAATGCTGTTGCAGGTGTATGGCCTATAGATTCGGGAAGTATTATTATTGACGGAGTTGATATGACAGGTCTTTCAGAGCATAAGAGAGCACCTTATCTTGGCAGGGTATTCCAGGATCCGATGAACGGAACAGCGGCGACAATGGAAATTATAGAAAATCTTGCTCTTGCGGCAAGACGAGGACAGCACAGAGGTCTTAAGTGGGGCGTTACTAAGTCTGAGAAGAAAAAATACAGAGAAATGCTTGCAAAACTTGATCTTGGTCTTGAAGATAGAATGACATCAAAAGTCGGACTTCTTTCGGGCGGTCAGAGACAGGCACTTACACTTCTTATGGCAACGATTAAAAAGCCTAAGCTTCTTCTTTTAGATGAGCATACGGCGGCACTCGATCCAAAGACCGCAGCAAAAGTGCTGGAATTATCAGATAAGATTATCGCTGACAATCATCTTACTGCTATGATGGTAACACATAATATGAGAGATGCGATAGTACACGGAAACCGCCTTATTATGATGAATGAAGGAAAGGTTATTCTTGATATAAAAGGCGAGGAGAAGAAAAAACTTACTGTCGAAGATCTTCTTCAGAAATTTGAGGAAGTGAGCGGTGAGGAATTTTCAAACGACAAGGCGTTGTTAGGATAGGTTTTAACAGAGGGATGTCACGAAAAAGTGACACCCTCTTAATAATATATATAAAAGTTTTATATTTACATAATTAAAAACGGAAATGAGGGAAAAATGGGTCAGACTATTGCAAATGTATTTTATAAGCAAAGAGCAGACTTCTTAGAAGAACAGAAAGAAAGGGACAAAAGGCTTAAATTTCCGGATGATGTTGAAGAAATCAGAGATATTCCATATCTTAAAGATGGATTAAAAGCACACCATCTTGATGCCTACAAGTCTAAAATTATAACACCAGAGCAGGAGCATAGGAAGTTTCCTGTCATAATAAATGTACATGGAGGTGGACTTATTCTTGGAAATAAGGAGTTTAACAGATATTTTTGTGCCAAACTGTGTAAACTCGGATATATTGTATTCAGTGTGGAATACAGACTTGTGCCTGACTGTATGTTTTATGACCAGTGTGAAGATTTGTCAAGAGCATTAGATTTTATAAACGATAATCTTTCAAATTATAATGGAGATGCAGAAAGGATATTTGCAGCAGGAGACAGTGGCGGGGCGTGTCTGCTCACATACACTGCTGCGATGATGAAATGTGCCGGTATGGCAAAGGGGGCAAAAGTAAAACCGGCTCAAATAGACATAAAGGCAATGGGACTTATAAGTGGAATGTTTTATACAAATAAATTTGATAAATTAGGATTGTTTCTTCCGAAATATCTTTATGGAAAAGATTATAAAAAGAGTGCATTTGCTAAGTATGTAAATCCGGAAAATAAAGAGCTGCTTAAAGCCTTGCCGCCATGTTTTCTTGTATCAAGCAGAGGTGACAATCTTAGAAAATATACACTCAACTTTTATAAAGCACTGAAACGGGTAAATACAAAAAGTGAATTGTTATATTTTAAGAAAGATAAAAAACTAACACACGCATTCAGTGTTTTTGAACCTGAACTGGCGGAAAGTCATGAAACGATGAAAAGAATGTTGGATTATTTTGCAAGAATCATTGTATAGTTTGAGGATAAAATTGAAAACTAATTATTTGCTGTTCTTATAGAGTGAATAAAATTTAACATTGATTTTGCAATTATCCGAACAGTTATAATATACGGAGGTAAAGCTGTTATGGATTATAATGAAAATGAATTTAAAGAAAAAGCAAACAGAAAAGCAAGGCGTATATGGTTTGTTTTTGCAATACTTCTTTCAGCAAATTATGGTTCGGATGTATCTAAAGGATTAAATACCGCATCATATTATTTTGTATTTCTGGCACTTTGCTGGATTCCGATAATAGCCGGCGAGATATTGCTTAGAAAAAAAGGCTGGGAAACGGATTTGTATAAATATGACCTTGTTGTCGGATATGGGATTTTTTATACTTTTGTCATAAGTACGACTGAATCACCTATAGCATTTACATATGTATTGCCGGTGACAAGTCTTTTGGTATTGTATAAGAACCGTAAATTTATGATATATTGTGGAATTGTCAATTCTATAATAATCATTATAAGTTCTGTATATCATGTAATGGGTGGTTACAATTCGGCAGCAGATATGAAAAATTACCAGCTTGAATTTTCAGCTACAGTGCTTTGTTATATATGTTATGTCATGTCGATACATCATCTTAACGAATCAGATGGTGCAATGACAAACAGTATAAAGGCTGACCTTAAACGAGTTATAACTACTGTAGAGAAAGTTAAAAAGGCAAGTAACTCTATTATGAGCGGGGTTTCCGTTGTAAGAGAGATTTCAGTTGAAAATACACATAGTGCAGGTGTTGTTGCCGATGGAATGATTACATTGACAGATAATAACACAAAGCTTGAAAATACAACCGATTCATCGGTGGAAATGACAACTGACATAAGTTCGCAGGTAGAACGCGTGGCAGAAATGATAGAGCAGATGGTCAGCCTGACAGCAGAGTCAACAGAACACGCAAAGACAAGTTCGACAGATCTTGAGAGTCTTGTGGAGACTACTCATGCTATGACAGATCTGGCATCTGATATGGGACAAATTCTTGAAAATTTCAGGGAAGAGTTTGAAAGAGTTAAGGCTGAAACAGGCAAAATTGAAGAAATAACTGAACAAACAACATTGCTTGCCTTAAACGCTTCTATAGAAGCAGCAAGAGCAGGTGAAGCAGGAAGAGGTTTTGGAGTAGTTGCACAGCAGATAAGTTCATTAAGTACAGAAACACAGTCATCATCAGGAATGATAGAGGATGCACTTATAAGGCTTCAGGAAACATCAGACAAGATGACGGCTTCTATGGAGGAGACGATAAATCTTGTTCAGGAAACATACAAGAAAGTTACAAAGACCGGGAAAAATGTTGGCAAGATAAATAATGATTCAAAACAGCTTGAAAGTCATATTCAGGAAATTGATATTGCAATGAAAGAGGTTGAAAACTCAAATCATCAGCTTGTGGATAACATGGATAGTGTATCCGGAATTGTTTCCGATATGACGGGATGTATATCATATTCAAACGAGATGAGCAGCCGTATGCTTAGTAAATATGAAGAGTCCATGACCAATATTAATGATATTGAAAAAACAGTGGAAGCTCTTATGTGTGAACTTGGTATTGGTGGTTTTATGGGAGTTGAAGATATTATGCCGGGAATGAAAGTACAGATAACGATGGATGGTGCATCAGCAGAAGTATATCATGGTGAAGTTGAAAAGCAGAAAGATGACAGGATAGAAGTAAATCTTCCTAAATTAAATAGCGATTTGGCAAAGGATAGATTATGCAGGATGCAGATTACGGTTGGAAATGTATTATATATATGGAAAGATGCGAAAGTTGTTTCGTTAGCTTCACAAAATTCACATTTATTTGAGATACTCGTGACATCAAGACCGAAGATAAAGAACCGCAGAAAGTATCCTCGTATGGATATAAGCAATAAGTGTAAGATATTTGTTGAAGAGACCGGAAAAGAGATTGATGGACAACTTGACAATATAAGTGCAAATGGTTTTGCATTGCTCACGAAAGAGTCTTATTTTAAGGAAAACAAAGGAGCAAAGATTAAGATAACCATAGAAGATTTTGATCTTCCAAAGCATAATGTTCTCGAAGGTAAAGTCATCAGGTGCTCTGAGAATGAAGGTGTGTTCATAGTGGGATGCCAGATGCCGGAGGATGACAATGAAATAAGAGAATATGTTAATAACAGTATTTAAGCAATATGCCAAAAACTCTCAGAATCTTTTGGTTCGTGATAGTTTTTGGCATATTGTTATTTTATTCTAAGATGAAGTAGACAAAAGCTGCATTGCAATGGATAGCAGGTTTCATAATATAAGAAATACAATATCTGACTGTTACGATGCAGGATAGATACTGACAAGATTTATTGTTCTCTTAGTTGATGGTGAAGAACTTTATCTTTATACATTTCTTCGTCAGCAGCTTTTATAAAGTCATCAAGTGAAATCTCCGGAGTAGGAATCCCGGTTATTATGCCGATACTTGCACTTACATCATAAGGATGGTTATGCATTTTATTATAAATATTGATATTTTGATGAATTTTATCCAAAAAATCATTAGCATCAAGATCATCGGCGAGGGGACCTGCCATGACAAATTCATCACCGCCAAATCTTGCACAAGTCTCATCCTGAAAGCTTGAATTTATAAGTATGTTTCCTATTGCAGAGATAGCAATATCACCATCTGAATGACCATATGTGTCATTTATCTTTTTTAATCCGTTCAAATCAACAGAGATTGCGATAAAATGTTTTTCTTCATTTATGCACCGATTAAAATCAGGCAAAACTTTTTGATAAAAACCGCGTCTGTTTAAAAGACCGGTAAGAGGATCATGTATATATTTATTTTCAAGACTGGATATAATATTTTGCTGTCTCTGATGTACTTTCATGGTTTCAAGTGCAGTACTTACATTCATAAGAAACTGGTAGAGCTGTTCCATATTCATTTTGTCAGGTTCATACACTAAAGCCGCATATCCAATCGTATGATCCAGTACATGCAATGGAAGAAATAGTATATTATCTTCCTCTTCAAGCACGGATTCAATATTTGGCAGAAGATTTGAAGTTTCAAAGTCAGTCATTCCCTGCCATATGGTATCGTGTTTTGATAATACAACATCCATATGATTTGAATATCCGAAATGAAGTGATGCATTATCGTCCAAAATGTCGGACAATTCTTCATCTTCTGTCAGAAAATTATCAACAACGCAAAGCCAGAAACGATGGCTGAAAAAATTTTTTGCATACCGTGTGAGTTTGTCAAACATACCTTGAAATGAAGAATTGTCGTTAAGGTCGGCAGTCATGTTTATCTGGTCTTTATTAAATTGAATCTGAGCGTCATACCTGTTGTTTAGGTTATATGAAAGGTTATTGTATTTTTTAATGCTGTCATAATGACATCCGCATGAACCGCCTATTATAACATTAGAATTTATATAGTTGACGGCAGGAACTTCCTTATGGTTAAAAATATCATTTAAAATATCAAATGCTTTTATAACGGCATTTTCATAATCATGCTGTGCAGTAGTAATAGCAGGATAGTGTTCGATAGCCTGTATCAGACCATCAAATCCGGTAATGGCTATTTCCCGTGGAAGGTCATACCCTGCATTGATAAGTGAATTGTATGCCGTGATAGCCATCGTATCATTGGCACAAGCTATTGCCTGTGGCATCGGAAGCTCACTGTTTATAAAATCTTTTATGACTTTTTTGGTAGGAATACTCCAAAATCCACCATATCCTATACGTTCTTCCTCAATAGGAATATTATGTTCTTTAAGAACTTTTTTATAAATGTCGATGCGTTCATCTGAAAAGGCGTTTCCTTTTATACCTGCAATAAAATTGATGCAGGTATAATGGTGATCTTCTATAAGATGACATAATATTTTTTCAAGTGCAGTCTTATAATCATAATTTATATTGTAGCAGCCCTCAATATAGTGGTCTATTGAAATTACCGGTATATTATTAAGTTTTGCGTGGCAAATAAGATCATCACGGACGGCAGGACATTTTATCGTTTCCGACAATATTATCATGGCATCTATGAGTTTATAATTTATAAGGCTGAATATACAACTCTCACCTATATCGTGTTTACCCTGTGAAGCTGCTCTGTACAAATCACTAAAGGAACGGAAAAATAGTATTTTGTAGTTGTTTTTTTGGGCATATTCAGTAAAATAATTCATATAGTATTTGATGGAGTCTGAATCAATTGCAGCACAACAGACAGCTATAATGCGATTTTTAATACCTAACATTTTTCACGACCTTTCCTAAATAAAATAATATGATGCAATGAAGCAATCCGTGGTGTCCGTTGTGGGACAAAGCACATTTTGTCCATGACATCATAATATCAATTATATAAAAATAATTTGCCAATTTATATTCTTTTATTATAATAAAAAAAAGAAAGAACTGCAACAATATATTTGGAATTATTTTCGTTGTGGGTAACAGTTCAGCCATAAAAAGATAATTGGCAATACAATGAGCCTGTT
>ERZ779895.2699-NODE-2699-length-15416-cov-2.837511_pt1 | contig 15416 bp, 13 predicted proteins | sample MGYA00511093_ERZ779895 | MGnify/ENA primary metagenome ERZ779895 (study PRJEB29588, sample SAMEA2142970) | human gut metagenome | biome: human gut; feature: human-associated habitat; material: faeces | place: Denmark | collected 2008/2010 ... | reverse complement strand
GCAATGTGGCTCGCCATCATTCCCAGCGACTGGATCCGCTGGTAATGCCGGATCTCGTTGTTTTTCTGGACCAGCATCTCCATTCCGTGATTGATCTCTTTTAAATACGTGATCTCCTTTTGCTGGGATTCCGCCAGAAAACGGTTTCTCAGAAAGAACACTGTGACCACCACAAGAATCAGGACATAAGGTATCATAACCCCGATCATCATCGTCATCATGCTTTCCAGTGGCCCCGAAAGTTCCTGGAGCGGAAGTGTGGAATTAATGATCCATCGTTCTCCCTGGATCGAGATCGCCTGAAATGCGACGACACGTCGGACTTTTTTTAATCCCGGATCATCCCATACATAGGTGTCGATCACACCGGTTCCGGAATCTTCTTTTTCCTGTCTGGAGATCCAGGTTTCTAGACTGCTCAGATCCAGATCCGGATATTTCTGGATGCGCCCCTCAACTGCCTCCAGACCGATCTGATTCTTCGCATGGTGCATGATGATATTCATGTTCTGATCCTTTACCGTGGAATATCCGGCCTCACCGATCTTTACCGGCGCGACGATCTTCTCGTACAGTGCTTTCAGATCCATGGCAAATGTAAGGGTACAGATTCCGGACATGGAAGAAACTTCCTTCTCAATATAAAGCTCATACCAGCCCGTCCGGTCCGAAATTTCCTTTCCGGTGATCCTGGCCTTCTGATCTTTGTTCCCGGGCGCCACGCTCATCGTCTTCTCAGCTGAAGATTCCTGAACTGCTTCCTTTCCCGATTCATACTTAAACCTTGTCCCGTCTTGCTCCGTCACTGTGATCCAGTTATAGACATCTGCATTCTTCTTTAAAAAATATGATGTCCACAGCTTGATCCCATTGGACTCTGCCCATTCTTCCGGGATCCCGCGCTGTGAATAAAACAGATCGATCTCATCCAGCTGCTGTTCCAGATAGGAATCGAGATTGTTTCCTACGATCCCGGCCATAGTCAAAAGCTGGCTCTCCTCTGTCCGGATCACCTGCTCCCGGTACCGGCTGTAAAATCTGAAGCCTGCAAGCACCACCACAAGGGATAAAGCGATCAACACCCCAACTGCCATCAGCTTCAGTTTCCATCGATTTAAGAATTCTTCTGTCTTCTTCATTTTTTATCCCTACACATTCAGCATATATCCGATTCCACGCACCGTCTTCAGATACCGGGGCTGCTTTGGGTCATCCTCGATCTTGTTCCGGATCCGTTTCACATAGACGGTGATGGTATTGTCATCCACCACTGCCTCATTCCACACCTGAGTATAAAGCTGTTCCTTCGTAAACACCTGTCCCGGATGCTCCATCAGGAACCGGAACAGGGTCATCTCTCTGGCAGTAAAATTTAACGGCTCACCGTTTTTCAGGCACTCCATCTTTAAGGTATCTACCGTAAACGGGCCCTTGCGGATCCCGGCGTCTCCGGATGCCCCCTGGCTGTAGATCTGACTTCTGCGGATCAGTGCCTTTGCTGTCTGGATCAGGATCGCAGTATGAAACGGCTTTGTCAGATAACTGTCCGCGCCAAAGCCCAGCCCCAGCACCTGATCCATCTCATCGGATTTTCCCGACAGCATCATGACCGGCGTGTGGTCTCCCGCGGCGCGCATTGCCTGCAGCACATCATAACCACCCACATGTTCCATCATTACGTCCAGAATCACCAGGTGGAACTGTTGTTTCTTTAAAAGTTCCAGAGCCTCGCTTCCATCGGCTGCCTCCGTCACCTGCATTCCTTCACGAGTCAGGGCGGTCCGCACAGCCAACCGGATCGCCCGCTCATCGTCCACCAGTAGGATCTTTTCTGTATTCATAAACTTTCTCCTGCGTCATTTTTCTTTCATTATAGCAAAAAATCCCGTTCTGCGGTACAAGATCCGTACTGCAGAACAGGGTTTTCATTCGTTATGTATCATTTAGATGGCAACAATGCCAAGAATCACACCGAATACCAGCATGATAAGGCTGATAATGTAGTACGGCGGAATGCTGAATTTCATATGATCTTTCAGCTCTGTTCCGGTCAGACCGATCGCAAGGTAAGTTGCCGGTACTAACGGGCTTACCATTAACGCAAGGTTCTTACCGATCAACATGGTCAGAGCAGTATTCAGGGAAGCCACGCCATAGGTCTCGCCTACCTGCATAACTAACGGCATGATGCCATAGAAGTATGCGTCTGTTCCAACACAGAGACCAAGCGGAAGCGCAAGAATACCAAAGATGATGTGAATGTACTTTCCGAGAGCTGCCGGAATGATCGCCATGATCGCATTTGCCATTGCTTCCAGCATACCGGTTCCGTCGAAGACACCTACCATAGCACCTGCGGCAAACAGTGTTGCGGAAATGATCAGGGCTGCCGGAGCATGCTTCTTGATCAACTTGTCCTGAGTCTTCTGGTTCGGGTAGTTGACAGCCAGAAGGATGCAGAGACCAAGCATGAAGATTACATAGGATTTACCGATACCTGTGGATAACAGGGCAATCACACCTACTGTAAGTAAGAAGTTGAAGATCAGGTAAGCGTTGGATTTTCTTAAATCAGCCGCCTCTTTCTTCGCTTTCTCATCAGACTCCACCTCTACGCCCTTTCCAGCGCCGGCACCATGCCTGATCGCAAACATGCCGAGAAGTACAGCAAGAACGATGTTCATCATCAGGCCGACAACCTGAAGCGGGATCAGCATGTGCCATAACTCAGTGGCATCCATAGCGAGTACCGTAGCCGCTCTCGCTGTCGGACCGCCCCACGGAAGCAGGTTCATAACGCCCATGCAGGCACCTGTCAGGCAGAGAAGGATACGGGAGTCAATGTTCATCTTCTTATATACCGGGTACATCGCCGGGATCGTAATGAGAACGGTGACAGCCGTAGTACCGTCCAGATGAGCGATCGTTGCGATCAGCGCTGTAACTACAGTGACCGCGATCACATTATTTCCGGCTTTTTTTACCAGCCATCCTACGATAACATCAAAGAGTCCGGTGTCTGCCAGAACACCAAAATAAATTACTGAAAAGATAAATAAGATACCATTGCTTGTGGTGGTTTTAATTCCATCCGCAATGAAGTCCATGACCTCTACCGGGGAGAAGCCAAGGATCAGGGCTGCAATGACCGGAATCACCGCAAGTACCACGATCGGAGACATTTTGCCCTTTAAGAGCAGTGCTACGATCGCAATGATCATCAGAAAACCAATAGCTGCTGTCATAATCATCTTCCTTTCTGGATATTTGTTAAATTCCTTACAGATTCATATTTTACAGACAGCAGTTTAATTGTTCATGACTGGAAAATGACAATTTTGTCATATTTTTGCGGTTTCTTCCTGTTTCCGCTTCCGAAACTCCTCTTTGATCTGTTCCAAAAGCTCTGGTCTTTCAATCATGTCGATGCATGTTCCCGCAAGGATCTCCGAACCGGACCGGATCGCTTCATGAGCCCGCTCCGTCTTTCCCGCATCGAGATATTCCTGCGAATGCGCCGCGGTACCCTCCGGTACAAACGCTGTGCGGATGCAGCATCCGGGCACATCATACATAACATTTCCAAAGTCCGTGGAGCCCGTCTTTTCACGCGGTCCGGCGAGCTGTGGTGCCTCAAATTTTCTGGCGTTTTCCATGATCAGGTCATTCAGGGTCAGACACGGGATCTTTGCCTGAAATGGGTAGCTTCTCTCCGTCTCACAGGTCGTTCCCGTCATCAGGCATGCGCCCTTTATGATGTCCTGAAATCTCGGAACGATAACCTTCTCTAAGTAATCCGTACTATAAGACCGAAGTGTATACTCTGCCTTAGCTGTTCCCGGAACGATGTTCGATGGACCGCCGGCATCGAGGACCGTGTAATGCATTCTGGAATCCTCAAGGACATGTTCCCTCATAAACTCGATCCCCTGAAAGGAAAGAAGCGCGGCATCAAAGGCACTCTTCCCTTTGTGCGGGCTCATGGCGGCATGGGCCTCTACCCCATGGAAGGTAACGTAAAAGCACTCAAGGGCCATACAGCGGACATCGACACAGGTATTGGGGGCTGCATGCATCATGAGCGCAAGATCGATATCCTGAAAGCACCCTTTCTCCTTCATAATGATCTTTCCGCCGACTGTCTCCTCCGCCGGTGTCCCGTAGATCACGATCTTATAGGGCTGATCCTTACAGAGATCCCGAAGTGCCAGGGCAGCTCCGATCACAGACGGTCCCTGCATGTGATGACCGCAGGCGTGACCGATCCCTTTCAGCGCGTCGTACTCTGCCAGGAATCCAAAGGAAGGTCCTCCTTTTCCCTGTTCATAGACAGCACGGAAGGCGGTCGGAAGACCTGCGATCCCACGCTCGATCTGAAATCCCTTTTTCTCCAGATAATCTGTAAGGATCGCACTGGAGCGGACTTCCTCAAGCCCCGGCTCAGCCAGATCATAAATCCTGTCTGCCATTTGGGTAAGCTCTGCCATGTAAGGCGCAACGGCCTGCTTTATTGTTTCTTTCTTCATATCTCCATTCTCCTGTCACAATTTCGTGAAGATCCAAAGCGATCCGATCCATTCCTGAATTCCAAATCGATCTCTTTCAGCAGTTTTCTAAGCTCCGTCACCATCCGGTTTCTCTGTCTCACGAATGTTGTCTGATAGAACAGGCTCCAATCCGCGGGACTGTTTTCAGGGAGCGCCTTCGCGGAAGCTTTAAGAAGCTGCAGCGGACCATATGCAAAAGAAGTATCCTGTTCATACGCGGAGCCTGTGGAGTGCATAAGACGGCTGAAAACTCCTCCGACGAGACGGCAAAGGCGGTTATGTTCTTCGATCTTCTCCGTTCCCCATATATGTTCAAGCGTTTCACAACGATCCAGAACCTCTTTTAGAAGTGTTTCGATCTCATCCGCCGCCTGTTCATGCTCCTCTGAATTTTTTAACGTCTCAAAGTATGGGAGCCAGGTTTTTGCATAGCCGCGATAATCGGCAGGAAGCTTCTCCTTCGAGAGGAGTTCATACAGCAGAACGCCCACGACTCTCCCATCCCGCAAAAGCCCGTCAAGATCGATCTTGTCAAAGGTATCGTCGATCGTATGCCACCAGTACATGCCGGGACCCGGAGCATCCGAGTGTTTTCGTTCTTTTTTCGCCTCATAACGGGGATTGATGTGGTATGGGATCTCTGCGCCCCAGAGCGACTGGTCCGCTCCCCGCCCGATACGCCCAAACATCATTTCCGCCGCCGGATCTACCTTCCGCACCTGCTCTTTCAGCCATTCCTCGCCCTCAAGCCCCGCTGTCCGGATCGCAAGCGTATGGTCTGCTCCTTTTGATCCCAGAAGATCAAGGTTCAGGTGAGCGATACAGTGCTCCTCAAGCTCATCCCAGTGGTGATCACAATACCAGGTGGATCCCATATAGCGCCCATTGGAATGTCCCGGCCACCAGGCGATCCGCAGGGAATAGAACAGCTCATCCTGATGTTCTTTCATATAACGAGCAAGCTCCAGAGCCAGCGCATTTGCCGTGCAGTTGTCAAAAGCGCCACGGTACCAGGTATCATAGTGACCGGAGAGCAGGACAAAATCCCTGCTCTTTCCCGGGATCTCGGCGATCGGCAGCGCGACGTTTTTTACGCATGTGTCCACCTCGCTGGAAAGCTGCGCAAAAAGCTGTTTTCCTTCTGCCTCATATGTTTTCAGCTTCCGGATCAGTTTCTCCCCGCAGGGCTTTGAGACGGCGACCACCGGCATCCGTAACTGGAACAGAGATGAGTCCATATCCGGAGTTCCCCAGACAGGACTTACCGTGTCCTCATGGACCGCGTCCTCGTCGGAGGTCCAGATCTGGATCCACCCGGCCGCTCCATGCTGCTCCAGCAATTTTGCGTAACGCTCATCAAATCCGTACCCGAGGACAAGCTTTCCGGCAACCGTTTCCATAAACTGTTTCTGTTCTGAAAGGGAGACTTCCGTTTTTGTTCCGGGATCGTAGATCAGTGGAATCTCGATCCTCCCTTTTGTGCTCTCAGAGAAAGACCTTGGACGGCATGGGAACTCCTCACCATCTGCGATAAGGACACTGCTCACCGGATTGCTCAGATAAGCCGGAAAATCCTCCTCATGGCAGGAGATCCCGGATTTCTCCAATACCTCAAGAATATACTCGACCGCGCGATACGCCTCGGGTTCACCGGAAAGCTTGTCGAACGAACAAAGGTACTCCAGATGTTCTCTTAAACGCTCCTTCACTTCAAAATCCTGCATCTTCTCTTTTCCTCCGTCTTAATAGCCGATCATGAGTGCCCCAAGCATGAAGAGACATCCGAAGAATGTCCAGATCAGGAATAACGGCATCATGAATTTTAACCATTTTACATACGGGATCTTCGAAACGACAAGATAACCCATCAGCGCAGAGGATGTCGGAAGAACAGAGTTTGAAAATCCGTCTCCGAGCTGGAACGCAAGGACGGCTGTCTGTCTCGTGATACCGATCAGATCTGCAACCGGTACCATAAGCGGCATGGTAACCGCGGCCTGTCCGGTACCGGAGGTGATCACACAGTTGACAAGTGACTGTGCAAGGAACATTCCGATGGCTTTTAAGGACTGCGGAAGAATGTTTACGATACTTGCGATCGCATGGACAATGGTGTCAAGGATCATCGCGTCAGATAATGCAAGCTCAACACCGCGGGCAATACCGACGATCAGAGCTCCCACAACGATTCCCTTCGCTCCGTTTCCGAACGTAGCGGCAATCTTGTTTGGGCTATAGCGGTTCACGATACCGCAGAGCACACCCATCGCGATAAAGATCGCAGACATCTCCTCAAAATACCAGCCGAGCTTACTGAGTCCATAGATCAGGACCGCAAAGCCGGCTACGATCACTGACAGGGTCAGACCATGGGTCAGGTTCAGCGCTTCTTCTGTATCATCGAAAGTAAATTCCTGATCCTCAGGCTCTCCGTAAATGATACTCTTTGTCGGGTCCGCTTTCACGCGTTTTGCGTACCAGGTAATGTAGACCGTATCGATCACCAGAAGAACTCCGAGAATAAAAATGCGGTATCCCATACCGGAAAACATCGGGATCTCCGCAATATCCTGAGCAACACCGACATTGAAGGGATTCAGGATTCCGGCTGTAAATCCGGATGCGGCGCCCATAGCAATCATTGCGGTACCTGTCACTTTGTCAAGTCCCAGAGATGCCGCAAGGGCAATTCCGATCGGCACAAAGATCATGACCTCGGCAGACATTCCCATCGTTGTTCCAAAAACAGAAAATAACAGCAGAAATGCAGGGATCACAAAATACTCGCGGCCGCGGAAGGCTTTCGCCATCTTCTTACAGAGAACTGTGAGAATCCCTGTGGATGTGATGATCTCAAAGGAGCCGCCGATAATAAGGATAAACGTAACTGTGCTTGCCGCCTTTACGATCGCCCTGTAGATCAGTGCCGGAACGGTTAAAAAGCTTACCGGGTGAGATTCGACATAATGGAAGCTCCCCGCTTCCACGAGGGTTCTGTTTGTCGCCTCATCCGTATACCGGGTATACTCTCCGGCAGGCACAACATAAGTGGCTGCGACTGCCAGAAGGATCAGCACTACAAGGATCACAAATGTGTGCGGCGCCTGAAAAGGCTTTTTTTCTTTTAATGGTTTCATACTTCCAATCCTTCCTTGATTTGTTTTCTTTCTTAGACTATAATCAAGATATAAAATTAAAGCAAGTTTAATATTTTTATTGTTTTATTTAATATTGTTTATTTTTATGCGAAATTGCAAATATTTATTCAAGAAAAGGACCAGCGAAACGCCATGGATATGCGGGAACAGCTCTATATGCTTGAAATTGAAAAACACAGGGGAATTAAGGATGCGGCGCAAGCCCTGCATATCTCTCCGCCTGCCCTCAGCATATTTTTAGGAAATCTTGAAGAACGCACCGGGACAAAATTTTTTGACCGGATCGGGAAACAGTTTGTCCCAACCGAGGCCGGAAAGATCTATTTGGAACATGCAAAAGAAATGATAAAAATAGAAGCCCATTATGAAAATGAGCTTCAAAAATACATGGGTGGCTCTTCCGGAACGATCCGTTTCGGAATCCATCCCAGAAGAACACTTTATCTTCTTGCGAAGGCACTGCCTGTTTTTTCCGCCCGCTATCCGGACGTGAAGCTGGTCCCATACGAGGAATCTACTGAGCAGATGATCCGGCATCTGCTTGCCGGAGAGCTTGATTTTGCCATCGTAAACGAATCCTCCAGCCATCCGCTGCTGGAATACCGTCCTCTCTATGAGGACTATATGGTCGCTGTTGTCTCCGTCGGGCACCCACTGTGCACCGGCGCGGCAAAGAAAAGCCGGAAAGATCCATGTCCGAGGATCGATCTCAAACAATTTAACGGGGAACGTTTTATCCTGCAAAAGCCGGATCAGTCCTCCAGGCACTACACAGACCTTGCCATCGCTTATGATCACGCCGAACCGGGACAGGTCTTTCTCCTCGAAAATCTTGAATCTGCCTGTCAGCTCGCCGCGGAGGGCTATGGGATCGCATTCAACTTCTACCAGTACATGAAAAATTTCCGCTATCCCAAGCCCGTCCGCTGCTTCCGGATCGGAAATCCGGCTGATACTACCAGCTACTCCATCGTTACGCTGAAAGGAAAACAGACACTTCCGGCGATGGAGGAGCTGATCCGGCTGCTGCGGGAGTCCGCGTGAGGGCAATGGCAGACGGATCAGTTCATGCACCACTGGATAAGATGGTTTTCAAAAATGATCCCGGTTTTACTTTTTAGGGAGCGTATCCATATAATCCTGGTAGACTCCGGTCGTAACCAGCTTGCTATAAGCATCATACGCCTCTTTCAGATCTTGATATTTTGTTCCATTCTCCGTATACGCTACATAACCGTCCGGTGTCAAATGATCTGCGATCGCCATATAGCTTTTGCTTCCTGATCGCATCGTAGCTGTTGTTGTCTTAGAAACATAATATCGTCCATCCCCGGTGCTGATGATCACTGGAATCTCTTTTCCCGCACCAACAGCGTTCGTATCGACCGACGTCCAGAATAAATACCGCTTTTCTTTCTTTGAACTAGTTCCTTATGTATTCTGATATTTATTCTGCAGACAGCAATTTAATCGATCGTGGCTAAAATGACATTTTGTCATATTCTTGTCAATCTGTGTAATTAAGGAACGAGATCAAGCTATTGCCTGTACTGAGCAGATAAATCCAATCCTGCAACATACCTAAACTCATTACTGATGAATGGTACGATTAACAGTTAATTGAAACTATGCATTACGCAGGTAGTAAATTATCAACTCTGCTGTGTGCTTCTTTTTTGATAAGATCCTGCAATGTAAGGTAGCTTTCCTTATCCGGAAGAGCTAATACCAGTCCCTTTGTATCCTCAACCTGTGTATATGCATTCCCGACAAGCAGCACATGCACTTCCTGAGCCTCCTCTGCGATTTTCTTTGTTTTTCCGCAATCAAGGAAAACATAGTCAAAAAATTGTTCCATAAACTGTGGTTCTGCAAAAGTCACTATAGTATCCAAATGAGTGGAATAGATTATTTCGGGAAACCTATTCTTTGCGTAATAAGATTCAACTATATATTTATTCAAAATTTCCGCATATATAGGCAGGAGATACATAACAATCTTATATGCTTTTTCATAGCTTACGCTTCCCTGACTTATATAATCTTTCATTTTGCGGAGATAGTCACGATACTGACCCAGTAGATTCTCATAATCTTTCAATTGGCAATCACTGTCCTGGATATGCTGAAGAAGATCTTTGGTTTTTGAAACCAGTTCAGCACCCGTATTAAAAATTTCCAATACCTGAATATTCTTCACATCCAATACCACACGATGAATTTCTTCTATTTCATTCTTTAGCTTATCAAGTTTCTTGTTTACGGCAATAAATCCGGCAATGCTTACTCCAAGATTTACCGCGGACATAGCCGTATTAAGAATAGACAATGACTGAACTACATTCATTCCCTGTGCAATTTTATCAATATTTACCGACATATCCTTTGTGATTTCCAGAACCTTTTTTACATCCTTGCCGACATTTTTTACTTCACGTCGTACCATTTCAGTCTGGACATTGTTTGCCAGAGAAGAAATCGTGCCAAGTCCTCCCATCGCCGGAACTTTTGAAAGGATGCTTGAAACCATTTTTTGTCCCTCGCCACTATCAAGAGCACATTTCACAATTCCAGATATCTTACCATCAGCCTGACGAACTACAATCTCAACAAATTTTTCATCTAGCTTTCCATTTTTTAAAGCCTTAACAGGAATACCTTTAATCAATTCATTCACTGTAAATTCAATTCTAGGTGTAATCCTCATATGTTTCTTACCTCCTGTCCACCACATAGCCATAAATTAGACTTGTAAGTGCATGGATCATGTATTTTTTCTTTTTTTCCCTATCTGATATTTTTTTATCTCTATATAAAGCGACAAAGAAATTACCTGGAAATTCAGCAGTAATATTAAAGTTAAAATCACAAATCTGCTCTGTACGAGTGTTATCATTGATTTGATTATATAATCCTAGAAATATCTCTACAAAATCAGCCAACTGTTCAAAGTCAACGTCATTCTTTGCAATCTGCATTATCTTAAACCGATCATAATATTTGCTTGCACGAGAACCTTCCCTTATGCATGTTTTTGATTTTTCGATCATGTCTTTCAAATATGCCATATATTCTGGAAGCACGTTTTCCACACCAGTGCGAAACTCAAACACATACTGTGCAATGATATCAAAAAATACCTCAGATACTTTCTCTTTGTCTTCACCAAGTTTCTGCTCTAACAGAAAACTCATATCTTTTTCAAAGCGCTGAAATTCCTCGTATGATAAATCATTTATTTTATCCTGAAATATCTGCACAGCCGCATTCATGTTGGATTTAAGGTTGGCGTTTTTATTGGTTGCATAATCATGTACAAATTTCCAACCGATTGCTTCTGTAAGAGAAAATCCAGTGACTGCATTTACTGCATTACCAATTACCGGGATCCAACCAATCGTAACCGCAGATATGTTTCTTCCCACAAAAGAACCAGCACAACTATATAGAATCGATCTAGCGGTAGCTTTTGACATTTCCACGTTAAAAACTTTTCCAAGTTTAACGAGCATGCCTATTTGAATTGGGGTAATAACTATGGTATCGCTTAAAGGAATATGTGGCGTTAAGCCTATTCCACCGCAAGTTGCGGATGCAGTATGAATTATTTTTTTACACTCATCATACTCTTTTCTGGTAATCAGATCCTTAATATTCTTAACTTCCCCCGATTTATTCCCCGTATATTGATTGAATTTTTTACTATAATTTTCTAAATCAATAAATAAACTTAAAAGCCCTTTAGCTGTTAATGCATTATAGGATCCTGTGTCAATAGTAACACCATTAAAAAGAACCAGATTAAGTTTTTTATCATTCGATTCATGTGTTCTGATTTCATCGTATTCAACATAATACGTACTGTCCAGCATTCTTGATATATAACAGCCATTTTCTACGAATAAGATGCCTGTTTTACAGCTTGATAAGATTGTGCTATCCCAAAATCCAATAATTTCATCACAAACAACAGGGAGTTTTAATCCCTTAAAAACATTGTTCAGCATCTTATCCGTCATATCTGCTTTTAGATGAAGTTTATTTGCATCGACGTCTTTCAGATGTTTTCTAAGTATATCTGTTAGATGCGAGCTTTTATCCGTCATAATGTAACCTCCCAATTATTTGTATAATAGTCCTTGCAAATTTCAGAATTTATTATAAATAATAGTATAGTTCAAATATTTATAACCGTCAACAATTCGTTTATACAGAACAAATAAGATGGTCCATCTTAACCCATCGCTGGCAATTTATACTCTATCTATTTTACATATAACAGAAATAGCAATAGGAAAAACGTGTTTTTTCATTCTCCCATCATAAAAAAAGCAGGGAACAAATAATTCCCTGCCCTTCTACGATTTATTTACCATCCAGTCTATGTCCGACGTTATTTCCAATGGATGCCCCAGTTACCGCACCGGACACCGCACATGGAATTGTTCCTGAAACCGCTCCAACCGGACCACCAACCGCAATGCCAATGGTTGCTCCTTTCACTGCACCAATCACACCTCCGATCAGACCGCCTGCTACTGTTCCTACTAATTCAAACATTTGTTTTACCTCCTTTTTCTGATTGTCTTTCATTATTTTACTTTTTCTTCTTCAGAAATTTCGCCCAAATCACCATGCTGATGATGTCCCAGACTACACTGCCAGGTGTTCTTACAAATCCATTTTCTGTCTTCTTCATAGGGTGTCCTCCTTCAAAAAAATATAGCCGTAAAGCTTAAACTTTCAAGAAGTTCTCTACTTTATGGCTATATTATATCGTATGGAAATTTTATATGGTCTTTTCTAAAAAGACATTTGATTTTTATAGAACCGGCTCTTCGAAATCGGCAAGTGCATAGTTGATTTCATCAAGGTCTGTGATTTGATGGTCAATGAAGTACAGTATGATCATATCCGTTTTATCTCCTGTGGCGAACGCAAATCCCGCAGATTCCATCAATTTTTCCGCTTCATCCCTTGTAAGTCCCATTGTCCCTACAAAAGCAAGGACGGTTCTTTTAGATGGCTGTCCATTCTGACGGAGTCTCGAAAAAACCTTACGACTAACATTTGCTTTCTTATAACATTCAACCTCATTCAGACCTTTTTTATCTATCAAACGACACAAGGTATCATAAAATGTGATATGTGCCCCAGTCAGTTTTCTACTCAGATTGTCATAAATTTTCTTATCGCTAAAATGCCCATTTTTCTTAAGACGGTTAAGAACTCTCTTTGAAAGAGATGGATTACCTACCGCAGGAGATACCAACATGCCAAAAGGCTTTTCGGTAGTATGCGGACCTGTTACATGGTAAGTCGAAGACTCCGTAAGCTGTTCTTTTAAGATAAAACGCTTGATATCTTCAGTCCGTTCTTCATCACAAAATCCATATTCCATACTGTAGAGGACCAGATAAACTGTCATTTTGTCATGGTCTTCCAACCAGTCCTGAATCGTATTTTCAGCAACTTTAAGTGCGTCTTCCGTCGGATATCCATAGATACCGGACGAAATTAGTGAGAATGCAATCTTATGACATTTATGTCTCAGTGCCAACGACAAAGACTTATTATAACAAGATTCCAAAAGTTCCTTTTCACCATAGTGGCCTCCCTGCCAGCGCGGACCGACTGTATGAATAACATATTTAGCTGGTAACCGGAATCCTTTTGTAATCTTCGCATCCCCGACCTCACAGCCATTTAACCGCCGGCAGGCGTCTATCAATTTATTCCCTGCTGCCCGATGAATAACTCCATCCACTCCTCCTCCGCCTAACAGAGAACTATTGGCTGCATTGACAATTGCATCCACTTTTAGTTTTGTGATATCGCCGTGTATGATAAATAGTGGCATAATTCCACTCCTCTTCCAACTGTCATATCTCCACATATATTCAGGTTCACTCAGCTGATTATATATCTTTGATATCTCCGTTAGGAACTATAACCTATAATGTACTATTTTCTCTTAGCTTCCTTGCGCATTCGTTTTTCTTCTTTTTTTTCCCACTTATTTGACTTTTTGAAAACATATCTACTGCTCTTTCCAATTGAAATCGGATGTTTTGATTTTGCTTCAACACCGATCTTAAATCCCTCTCTAAGTTTTTCTAAAAATCCCATATTATATTTCTTCTTTCTGCAATACACTTTTTGATTCAGTGTCTACTGTAACTTTAGATTTTCCATTATCAAACATCTCATTTTGAGTATCGGGTTTCAATTGGTTTGCAACAATTTTACCAACTTTATTGCCCCCAACAACACCAACTCCAAATCCAAGCGTTGATCCTATATGATACCCGATTACAGCCCCTCCCGGTCCCATTAATGCTAATCCAATACCAGTACACAAACCAGCCCCACAAAAAGATCCTGCACATCCGCCTCCAAGGGTCATGCCTCCCTTGACAATATTGGGCATACTCACTTTGTTAATTAAATATGCCCAATTCACATCCGCTTCTGTATGAGAATTGACAGTTACCGTTCTTTGCTTTGCAGCTTTTTTCTTTGTATTGTTATTTGATGGACTCTGTGAAATATTTTTTATTTCGCGCAAAAAATTCGGTTGATGTTTTTCTATAGGGTTATCTAAACTCTTTGATTTTTCTGCATCTCTTAAATATGGCATAATACTATTCCCCCTTTTATTTACTTCATATGTCTGAAATATAATGAAATTTTCTACAACAACACGTCTAACCTACAATTTAATTTACTACAATTATAAAAGGATTCAATAATTTCATCAAGAGCAATGAGCAACTCGAGTTCTTTAAAACATCTTCCGTAAAATAGTTAATGTTTTTTCGATATCCAACTGCTTCTGTGCATATTTCATCACACCATAAAATGATTGCATATAACTATCACCTTCACAAAATCATCTATTCCAGTATATTTCACTCACCTGTTTTCGTCAATATTTCTAACACTTCCAAACAACTTGGGCGTGCGAACCTCTATATCCAAACAGGCAGCCGACCCATCCCTGAATCAACTGCCCATTCCCATTCATCAAATATACAATTTTTAAATTTTCTTCTTCTCTTCCTTCTCCAAAATCTTCGCCTCTTCCATCATCTCTTCTGCCTCTTCCTCTGTCTCCTCCGGAGTCTCATCTTCTATCGGAAGTTCACCGATGCTGATAAAGATCCGGGCGACAGCAAGGGGAATAAAACCTACACAGGCGCCGAGGGCGTTGCCGAAGGCAACTACACCAGTGACACCGAGGAGAGCGCCGAGGAAGAACATAAGTACCGTGTTGCTGTAGAGCACCGCTTTTCTCTTAAATTCTTTATCTTTCGTCAACGCATACTGCGTCCAGCCGAGGACGGATTGTTTGAAGTTGTTTGTGATGAAGACCGTCGCGCTGTTGAAACCATCTGCGCCGGAATATACACCCCACTGGAATGCCGAGCAAAAGAAGATCGGGTAAACACCCGCAATCGGCGAGAACCAATCCGGCAGCAGGGCCGTAAGTCCGAGACCGGCCGCATCCACCCAGATCGCCAGCTTCCGCATATGTAAGTTTGTATAGTTTGTCAGCATATAGGAGGCGATCACACCGCAGGCGAAGATCACCATCGCCAGCAGACGGAGTCCCACTTCCTCCCATTCCATAAATCGGACGTTCGAAGCCATCTCCATCAGGTTTCCCGTCTGTGCGGAGCCGAAGACTCCGGCATGGGAAAGGATTGCA
>ERZ779895.2697-NODE-2697-length-15420-cov-3.153401_pt1 | contig 15420 bp, 15 predicted proteins | sample MGYA00511093_ERZ779895 | MGnify/ENA primary metagenome ERZ779895 (study PRJEB29588, sample SAMEA2142970) | human gut metagenome | biome: human gut; feature: human-associated habitat; material: faeces | place: Denmark | collected 2008/2010 ... | reverse complement strand
CTTGCAAAAGCAAAATTTTTCTCTAAAAAACGGGACAAGCTGCCGATTCTGTCGTAAAATAATACTACGAATCCATAAAACGATTCCGTAGGTCTGCATATTTCTCGCCCCGGAATCGTTACCATGACTTAAGGGATGTGATTTTTCCATGAAAGACTCCGACTGGAGAATTCTTTATGAACTGCATAAAACATCAAATCTGACGAAAACGGCAAATCTCCTTTTTATGACGCAGCCGACCCTGACAAAGCGTTTAAAACAGATGGAGACCGAATGGGGATGTACCATTGTGGACCGGACGCCAAAAGGCCTGACATTCACCGCAGAAGGAAATTTTCTTGCCGCACAGGCAGAAAAATATCTGGAGCTGTTCCATGACACAAAGGAAGAATTAAAAAAACTGCAGGATGCCGCACTGACGGAGATCGTGATCGGCGCTTCCTACACTTACAGCAAATACTCTCTCGCAGATGTTCTTGTTCCGTACCAGATCGCGCATCCAAATATAAAATTCCGGATCGTCAATGATTCCAGTGATGCTCTTTACCGCCAGGTCCTGGACGGATCCGTGGATGTAGGATTTCTGCGCGGGGATTATGAGGGACCGGTAAACAGGACTCTGTTAGGGGAGACCCGCGGTTTCCTTGTCACGAAAGGAGCCGTGGAAGTGTCTGCGCTTCCCGGACTGCACCGGCTGGACTATAAAACGAACGAAAAGACGACCAAGATCCTGAACAGATGGTGGGAAATGTGCTTTGAGAGCGCTTACCCGTCCGGAATGATGGTCGGGCACATCGACGGGGCATGGAAGCTGATCGATGAGGGGATGGGATATGCCCTGAGTTTTCTGCCGGAAAACTTTGAGAACCGGTATCAGCTGACGCTCACGCCGCTTACATGGCCGGACGGAACACCGGTGACGAGAAAAACATGGTTTGTGTACCCGAAGGAGAAACGACTGCCGGAAAAGCTTGCCGATTTTATAAAATATACGGAATCGCTTGCTGCTTCATTTTCATCTTCATCTGCTTATTTTTAAGAAGGAACTTCTATGAAAAACATTGACTGGAAAATTTTAAAAGTATTATATGAAAAGCGCAGCATCACAAAGGCCGCCGACGCCCTCTTTATGACCCAGTCCGCCCTGACAAAGCGGCTGCAGTCGATCGAGAGCGAGTGGGGCCGCCAGCTCGTGGAACGTACAAGCCGCGGCGTAACTTTCACAGAAGACGGAAAATATCTGGTACAGAAGGCAAACATCATGCTGGATTTTCTCCAGGAGATCGGGGACCACTTTGCAGACCGCCATACAAAGATGGAATCCTTAAAACTCGGCGTCCCGAACTCGTTTGCAAAGCGCCATCTTCCGAAACTCCTCGCCGCATACCAGAAAAGCGGAGCCAATCTCTATATCAAGACAATTTCCAACTCCAGCGACGTGATCTTAAAGGATCTGATCGACGATACGATCGATATCGGTCTCGTCTGCGGCGATTTCCCGTATCTCGGTGACCAGGTATGCCTGTTTCAGGAAGAGCTCTACATCGTTGCCCCGAAAACAGCAACCATGGATTCCATCGAACATATGCCACTCATCGAGACCTTCTATAATCCGATGGTCCGCATGATCATCAATCAATGGTGGAAAAGTCAGTTCGGAAGCAGTCCCCATGAGAAACAGCAGGTTCCCTACTTTGACATCGCCATCGAAATGGCAGAAAACGGGCTCGGGATCTGTTTCGTGTTCGGAGATGACTGGAAGATCGACGAGGAAAAACTACAGCTGATCCCTGCCTATGACCGGGACGGAAATCCTGTTTCCAGAAAAGTCTCCATGCTGATCTCGGACCGCTGCTATAAAAGCGAGGGAATCTCTGATTTTATCCGGTTTGTGGAAAACTATTACGGAGTAAACTGAAATTGGATCCGGCTGTCTGAAACCTGTTTGTAATCCGGCGTGATATTCCATAATGGAATACCGCGCCTATTCTTTTCCTGAATTTCCATTTGACATGTTAATAATTTATCATAAAGATATCACAAGACAGGATCCCTCCGATCTTTCCCTGAAGCCATCACTCCGGCTGCAGGAAATCCGGCATCGGATCTGGGAATCCCGTAACGTGATCAAGTGGGTATCTTTTATATGATCTATATTCATCTCAGGAGGAAAAGGAAATGAGCTACGCTTATGTGGGTTGCAGAACAACAAAAGAACGAAATGCACGCGGAAAAGGCTTAAAAGTTTTCGAGATCAACGACAAGACCGGAGACTGGAACCTGATCCAGTGTTTAAAAACGGAGGAGGAAAATCCATCCTACCAGACACTCGACAATGAGGGAAATTTTCTCTATTCCGTACACGGAGACAAGACAAAAGTCTCCAGCTATAAAATTCTTGAAGACGGAACTTTATCTCCGTTAAATATAATCGATATCGGCGGAAAAAATCCGGTGTTCATCACTGCTGACAGAACAAACCGCTTTTTAGTCGTTGCTGCTCTCCAGGGCGGCGCTGTCTATGTCATTAAGAGAAATGAAGACGGAAGCCTCGGAGAGATCGTCTCTGAGACTCATCTTCCTGGCAAAAAAGAGGGAACTGTCTCCTTCGCGCACCAGTGCATCTGGGATCAGACAAAGACCTACCTTTTTGTTGTGACCCAGGGAAGGATCCAGGGATACGGACAGGTTCTCGTATACCGCTTCGACGCAGAAAACGGCACTCTCACCGAGACCGACTGCTTCCGCTCCAGAGAGTACGATGAGCCGCGCCACATCGCGATCCATCCGAACAACCGCTACGCATACCTGATCAATGAAAAAGGCAATAAAATGACATACTTCGGCTTTGATGCTGAGAATGGAAAGCTTCATGCACGTCAGAATCTGCCGACACTTCCGGAAACCTACACAGGCGAAGGACAGGCCAGCGCCTCTCTGCTCGACAAAAACGGTGAGATCCTGATCGGTTCCAACCGCATTCACGAGTCCATCGTTCTCTACCGCATCGACCAGGAGACTGGTTACATGAAGGAACTCGGCTACTACCCGGCAATGGGACTCACCCCGCGCTTCATCACCTTCAACCCGGATTACAGCCGTTTCTACATGGCAAACGAGGACAGCGATACGATCATCGAGATGAAGCTTGACTCTGAACAGGGCCGCATGGAATACACCGGCCGCGTGATCGCAGCCGAAAGTCCGGTCTGCATCACATTCCGATAGGGAGGTACACATATGAATCTTGGTCTTATTTCACTGATCGCCCTTCTGGCAGCTATCGTTATCGGCTTTGTCCGCAAGGCAAATGTCGGAATTTTATGTATCGGCTTCTCCATGATCCTCGGTCTCGTCTATGGGATCAAGGCCGGAGACATCATTAAGGGATTCAGTTCCTCCCTCTGTATGCAGATGATCGGCATCACATATCTGTTTGCCATCATCAACGAAAACGGAACTCTGGAGCTTCTCGCAAAAAAAATGGTAGCGCTTGTCGGACCGCACAAGACGCTGATCCCGTTCGTCATGTACCTGCTCGGATTCCTGATCTGTGCGGTGGGACCGGGAGCTATCCCGTCTCTCGCGATCGTTCCGGTCATCGCGATCCCGGTTGCGATATCCGCAGGTGTGAACCCGATCATGACGGCAATCATCGGCGATCTCGGCGTTATGTCCGGACGTATGAGCCCGCTGACTCCGGAGAGTGCCGTTGTCCGTGAGCTTATGGAAGCACAGGGACTTACCGGAAATACTGTTCCGATCATGATGTGCCTGACCGTAACAGCCCTCGTTGTCGCAGTTCTCGTATATATTTACTACAGAGGCTGGCAGGTTGCTCCGCACACCAACCATCAGGATGTTCTTCCGAAATTCAGTAAAAATCAGTGGCTATCCTTAGCAGGACTTGCCGCTCTCGCGATCGGCGCCCTGTTCTTCTCCTGGAATGTCGGACTTACCGGTTTTACTGTCGGCTCCGTCCTTATCGTTCTCGGATGCGGTAATGAAAAGACTGCATTCAAAATGATCCCGTGGAATGTCATCATCATGGTTCTCGGTGTCGGTATCCTGATGAACGTCATCTCGATCTCCGGCGGCATCGACATCATGGTCGATGGTCTGGAATCTGTGATGGGACCGAAAACAGCCGCAACGATCATGGCGATCGCCGCAGGTCTCATGTCCTTCTTCAGCTCCGGACTCGGCGTTGTGTTCCCAACGCTGATCCCGACAGCCAGCGGACTTGCTACGAGCATCGGCGGCGAGCTCGTCTCTGTGATCGTCATCGGCGGAACTGTCTCCGGATTCACTCCGATCTCCACGACCGGCGCCCTCATCATGGCGGGTGTTGCCCAGCAGGAGAATGCGGACGAGAAATTCCCGCAGAACCGCCTGTTTGTGGAGCTGTTTGCGGTGTCCTTTATCGCGCTTGCAGTTCTGGCTGTATTTGCTTTTATTGGAATTTATAAGATTATTGCGTAAATATGCTAATTTTCCAAATAATTTCGATTATTCCATTTTTTCGTTCATTCAGGGGCTGAAGGTCCCAAACACATCCTTTGGAATGCCTGGTGAATCTTCATCGGGCATTTTTCTTAAAAAGTAATAAATTTAAGGAATGGATCTTCATGACATTTTGGCATGATGAATTGCGCCAAATTCATAAAATCCCTGCTGTTTTTCTGATATACTAAAATCAAATTATGACCGCCTGGGAAGAATTCAAATGGTTTTTCCAGAAATGATCTATCATTATTTAGAAAGGAGAATCACAGCTGTATGAATGCAGAAACGCTGTGATACAAATGACCATGTTCAATAAAAAAGAACGAACCTACTGGATCGAAAACTACAAGAAATTCCCAACCTCAAATATTTCAGACGCGATGGATAACCTCGGTCTCCGCTCCGGAATCGTCCTTGGACTCCGCCCGTTAGATGTTTACCAGCCGAGAACCGCAGGTTTCGCGAAGACACTCCGCCAGATGCGCAGAAAGACAGCTTTTGACGGAAAGTCTCTGACAAAACAGGCATCCATCATCGACAGCCAGACCGAGTACGGTGACCTTCTCGTCATTGAGGCAACAGGGCTCACCGACGTTGCCACAGGCGGCGCTATGCTCGCCACAAGAGCCCAGATGCGCGGGGTCATGGGGGAGCTCACAAACGGAAGTCTCCGTGACATCGACGAGATTGCAGACCTCAAATTCCCGGTCTATCTGGGCAGCACAAGCCCGGTAAAAAGCGCCCGTTTCATGGAGACGGTTGACACCGATGTCCCGGTATTCATCGGCGGCGTCCAGATCTGCCCGGAAGACCTCATCCTTATGGACCGCACCGGCGTTGCCGTCGTTCCAAGTGCACATTTAAAGGAAGTTCTCGAAGAAGCCAAAAAGATCAAAGCAAAGGAAGACCGGATCGAAGACCTCGTCCGCGTCGGAATGAGCCTGAATGAGGCGAGACAGCAGAAATAAACTTACACAAAATCCCTCCGAAATATTTCGGGGGGATTTTCATCGTTACCATTGTATGATTTAACCTGATATGTTATACTTCGCACATCGGAAAGCCGGACGACTTTCCCCTCTTCGATTGAAGAGCAATTATACATCTCTCCCACAAATGAAAGGGAGAAATAAAAAATGAGGTGTCTCTCTATGAAAAAAACAGTTCTCGTCACCGGCTCCTCCCGCGGGATCGGGCGGGCGGTGGCTTTAAACTTTGCTTCCTGCGGATACCGGGTCGTGATCAACTGCGCTAGAAGTGCGGACCGGATGGAAGAAGTGAAAAAAGAAGTGGAGGCGCTCGGTGCAGAGTGCCTGGCGGTACAGGCGGATGTCGGAAATCCGGAAGACTGTAAACGCCTGTTTCAGGAGATCGGATCGCGTTTCGGTCATGTAGATGTCCTCGTAAACAACGCCGGGATCTCCATCATCGGGCTCTTACAGGACTTGAGCTTTGAAGACTGGAACCGGATCGTCTCCGCGAATCTCTCCTCCGTCTTCCACTGTGCAAAACTCGCGATCCCAGGCATGATCCACAACCACAGTGGCAAGATCATCAATATCTCCTCCGTCTGGGGAGTCTGCGGCGCGTCCTGTGAAGCGGCATATTCCGCGACAAAAGGCGGCGTCAACGGACTCACGATGGCTCTCGCAAAAGAACTCGCCCCGTCGAATATCCAGGTCAACGCGATCGCCTGCGGCGCGATCGACACCGAGATGAACGGTTTTCTCTCCGAGGAAGAACATGCGATGCTTTTGGATGAGATCCCGGCCGGACGCATGGGAAAACCCGAGGAAGTCGCTGACTTCGTCATGAAACTCGTCGAAGCACCGGAATATTTGACCGGTCAGATCATTAAAATGGATGGGGGCTGGATCTAATCCGCCCCCACCAGTCTACGGATCCCAAATTCCGGCTGTTTTAATAATTGTTCCAGCAGATCCCTGTTTTCCGCTGAATTTTCTATCTGTCTCACAAAGAGATACGCGGTGCGGGAGAGTGCTGAAATCCGTTCTTTCGCAGATCTTTCTGTGACCATTTCATCATTTTCCAGAGACATTACAGGCTCTACATCTTTCCCTCTGCCCTCTCCGGTTCTCTTCCCATACTTCCCGGGATTTCTGAAATACTCCGCCATCTCCAGCTCTTCCGCTGCCACGGCGCCAAGCACAGCCATTTTCGCTTTCGTATAAAGATCCCCATCGTAGAACCCCGGCATCACAAACGAATACAGGAAATAGAACAGGAGCCGTTCCGTACAGACTTCCGCCTCCGGCATATTCCGGCTGAACTCCTGCTGCCGTTCCTCATACCGGCTGCGGCTGTCCTCCGAATGATACAAAAACGTCCTGCTGCGCTCCAAAAGTTCCGGGAATCCGTGTCCGATCGGGGAGAGGGATGCAAACTCGGCGAAAAAATCCGCCATGAGGGAAAAACGCTCTTCCAGGTTATGCATGTCTGCCTTCCCTGGTGTGTATACATCGTTAGTTTTTTTCCAATCTTTTTTCCTGTGATCGGCTTCTTTCAATCTTCCCGGCACGCTTTCTTTCGCCCGCTCCACAAGCGCCTCCACGCCAGCCGTATCTTCTCTTCTCAGTCTTCCCTGCACGTCATGACAAAATGCCAGGATCCGCCTCATGCGAGCCCAAAGTGGCATTCTGCGGTCTCCCGCCATCGCGAACACCTGCTCCCTGACGGAAAACCAAAGCGCCAGGCGCTCCTCATCGATCCCGTCCGTATTTCCTTTTCGCTCCGGCATGTTCCTCGTGATAAGCCGGAAATCCTCCGACAGGATCAGTCTCGCCGCCTCCGGGCAGGAACATAAAAGCTCCACCTCGTGGATATCTCCAAAATCCTCCACATGTCTCGGATAGCGCCTGCAGGTCCTCGTCATCGCCGCTTCCCCGTATTCTCTGCAGAGATCACAAAGCCCGTCCCCAGCAAGGAACGGGCATCTGTCTCCGTCCGGGATAATGAGACGGCGGCGGACTGATCTTCTCAGGCGCTCTGCCAGCTCACTTTTCCCCTTCCGGAGTTTCTGATATGTTTTTTCCGTCTCCCTGTCCACGGTGATCTCCCATCCGATACAGCAAGTATCCGGACATTCCCCCGCAAGACAGCGAAACTTTTTATAATAACCTAGATAATGAATGATCAAGCGTTCTTTGCCTCTCTCTCCTCGCGCTCCCGCTCTGCCTGGGATTTTCTCAGATAGTCCGGCTTATGCTCCATCGCGGTCTCCGTCTTTCCTTCCGCAAAGTAGACAGCACCCAGAGCGGCCACAGAAGCGGCTCTCTGGCGGTTTACATGGGCAGGGGCAAGATCGTAAGGCACAGTCATTTTTTCCGATATCTGCTTCTCGTAGACCGGCACACCGTCACCTAAGAAGATCACGCGCTCTCCCATTCCATTTAACTTCCCGATCAGCTCGCCCATATCCATCGCATCCTGATCCATCACGGTCTCAAATTTCTTCTCAAAGCGATAGATTCCCGTGTAGACCTGGTTTCTTCTCGCATCCATGATCGGACAGATCAGTCCGGATGCACCGAACAGGTTGTACGCTGTCGCGTCAAGCGTCGGAACATGGATCAGCGGCTTATTTAATGCCAGTCCAAGTCCCTTCGCAGTCGCAGAGCCGATCCTGAGTCCCGTAAAGGATCCCGGACCGCCTGACACCGCGATCGCATCGATCGTGTTCAGATCGATCCCGACAAGTTTTACCATCTCATCGATCATCGGCAGCAGAGTCTGTGAATGGGTCATCTTGAAATCCACCGTATATTCCGCCATCGTGATCCCATCCTCATAGATGGCCGTCGATGCCACCAGTGAGGAGCTCTCAATTCCTAAAATCCGCATCTATTTGTCCTCCACCGTGATCTTTCTGTAATCAAAACCTTTCTCCAGGTTCTTTTCGATCGTGACGGTCTTCACATGTTCCGGCAGGATCTCCTCGATCATGTTGGACCACTCGATGAGCGTCACACCATCCCCGTAGAAGCAGTCTTCGTATCCGACCTCATCCATCTCGCTGATGTCGCCGATCCGGTACACATCAAAATGGTACAGCGGCATTCTTCCGCTGTCATACTGCTGGACGATCGTGAAGGTCGGGCTGTTTACCGGCTCCGTGATTCCGAGTCCCTCAGCAAAGCCCTTCGTAAAAACTGTTTTCCCGACGCCAAGATCGCCGTTCAGGCAGATCACTTCGCCCGGCTTTGCCTGTTCCCCAAGCATTTTTCCAAAGGCGAAGGTCTCCTCCGGTGCATTTGTTTCCTTTATCATGCCTTTAATCCTTTCGTCTTCTTCGGCGGAAGATTCCGCTTGCAGAAATCAACAAACTCCTGCTTTCTCCCTTCAATGGACCGGAATGGCACAAGATATCCGTTTGTCGGTCCGACCTTGATGATATACATATTCGGGATCCGAACGACTTTCCAGATCTGATCCCATTTCAACTCTCCGGTCACACCGGCCTGTTCGACCCCGATCTGATCATCCGAAACGTCAAGATTGATCGGCGTTGAGTATCCGGTCGTTTTCGCATGCGCCTTTGCCTTCATCCAGATCATGATCGGCTGGACAAACACAAAAAGGATGATACAGCCCAAAAGCATGACTCTCTGCATCACTGCCACCGAGCTCCATGCGTATCCGAGAATCCCGATGACCAGGATCAGGAACACGAATGTAAAGATCCCGGCAAATCCCGAATACGCGCTGTACATGGAGAAATCAAAAATATCTCTCGCTGTCATTTTTACCTGAATTTTCATACCAGTTTTTCCTCTTCAAATGCCGTCCGGATCCGGTTCATACACTCCTCGATGACGCTGCGCGGGGAAGCGACGTTGATGCGCTCAAATCCGCGTCCCTCATCACCGAAGATATATCCCTCATCCAGAGCGACCTTTGCTTTCTTCTGCATCAGTTCTTCCAGTTTTTTCTCATCCCGGTCAACGTACCCGTTGAGATCAATCCACGCGAGGTAGGTTCCCTCTGCCTTGACGAGATGAGCCTTCGGAAGATATTTCTTTAAATATTCGTCGATATACGCGAAGTTTCCATCCAGATAGTCCTTCAGCTGCTCCAGCCACTCTTCCCCTTCTGTGTAGGCCGCGATCATCGCCGTCATGCCCAGAGCGGAAGCGCCGTCCATGGACAGGCTGCCATTTACATAGTCTTTCCACTTTTTCTGAAGTTCTTTATTGTGGATCACGATGTTGGAGGTCTTCATTCCGGCAAGGTTGAAGGTCTTGCTCGGTGCCGTGCAGACAACGATACGGTCCGCGTACTCCGAAGCTACATTCATGATCGGTGTGAAGGTCACGCCGCGGCGGATCAGATCGCAGTGGATCTCATCGCAGATGATCCATTTGTCATATTTTTTACAGATCTCAACCGTCTTTTTAAGCTCATCTTCTGTCCAGACACGGCCTGTCGGGTTATGCGGGCTGCACACCACGAGAACCTTGTTTGCCGGATCCGCCATCTTTCGATCAAGATCTTCAAAGTCGATCCGGTAAGCACCGTTCTCATAGATCAGGGCGTTATCTACCGGAATGCGGCCGTTGCTGTTGGCCTTATTCGTAAATGGATAGTAGATCGGGCGCTGGAGAACGATCCCGTCCCCCCGCTCCGTGAGGAGGTTGATGAGCGCTGCATAGGCAGCCACAACGCCCGGACAGAAGAACAGATTCTCTCTGCTCTCCTCCCAGCCATAGCGCTTCTTCATCCAGCCTGTCACAGCATCCATGCACTCGTCCGCATCGTACATGGTATAGCCAAAGATCTTCCGGTCGATCCGCTCATGGAGAGCCTTTAAGATCGGTTCTGCGCAGGCAAAGTCCATATCTGCCACCCAGAGGGCGAGGGAATCTTTGTCAGCTCCCTTCGGCAGACGTTCAACTTTCATTGCATGGGTTCCCTTACGGTCGATCACTTCATCAAAATTATACTTCATGACTGACTCCTCCATTTCTTCGGCTCGCCGGAATATTCTCCGTCTGGCCTGTTTATTCATTTTTATCTGGTTCGTCTCCTTAAAAGCCTTATATCTCTGGCATTCCCACGCTAAAATCAATTTCTTCCTGCCGCAGGGATTTCAGGACTTTTCCGCCAGCTAAACCTTCCTTCGTATCGAAAGTTTAGAATTTATTCCTCGTCCAATATCATAGATAAGGAAATCCTTTTCTTCGCCATATCCACTCCGAGAACCTTCACCTCAACGATATCCCCTACGCTGACCGCCTCAAGCGGATGCTTGATGTACTTCTTGGAAAGCTGGGAAATGTGCACAAGACCGTCCTGATGGACACCGATATCTACGAAAGCGCCGAAATCAATGACGTTTCTGACGGTTCCTTTTAAGATCATTCCCGGTTTTAAGTCCTTCATATCGAGGACATCCGTTCTGAGGATCGGTTTCTGCATCTCCTCACGCGGGTCTCTCGCCGGTTTTTCCAGTTCCTTTACGATATCCTTTAAGGTCTCCTCACCAACTTCCAGTTCCTCTGAGAGCTTTTTATAATCCATGATCTTCTTTGAGATCCCGGCAGCTCCGCCTTTTGTGATCTCCTCCGGCTCTACATGGACACGTTTTAACAATTCCATCGCCGCCTTGTAGGACTCTGGATGCACAGACGTTCCGTCAAGTGGATTATCCCCACCGGCAATTCTCATAAATCCGGCGCACTGCTCGAACGCCTTCGGGCCGAGCTTTGCGACCTTTAAGAGCTGGCGGCGGTTTGTGAATGCACCGTTCTCCTCACGGTAAGCGACAATATTTTTCGCGATCGTCTTTGACACGCCGGAGATGTACTCCAAAAGGGATGCCGATGCTGTGTTCAGGTCAACTCCAACCTTGTTTACGCAGTCCTCCACAACATTCCCGAGCGCCTCACCGAGGTGTTTCTGGTTCATATCATGCTGATACTGACCGACGCCGATGGCCTTCGGATCGATCTTTACAAGCTCTGCAAGCGGGTCCTGGAGACGTCTCGCGATGGAGACAGCACTTCTCTGACCTACATCAAATTTCGGGAATTCCTCTGTCGCAAGCTTGCTGGCAGAATATACGGAAGCTCCCGCCTCGTTTACGATCACATACTGGACGTGTTCCGGGATCTCCTTGATAAACTCCGCGATGATCTGCTCAGACTCTCTGGAAGCAGTTCCGTTTCCGACGGAGATCAGGGAGATCTGATATTTCTCGATCAGCTTCTTTAAGGTCTTTTTCGCGTCCTCGACCTTATTCTGCGGTGCGGTCGGATAGATCACAACGGTATCGAGGACTTTTCCGGTCGCATCAACGACAGCCAGCTTACAGCCGGTACGGAACGCCGGGTCCCATCCAAGAACAACGCGTCCGGCGATCGGAGGCTGCATGAGAAGCTGTTCCAGGTTCTTTCCGAATACCTGGATCGCGCCGTCCTCCGCCTTTTCCGTCATAAGATTTCTGACCTCACGCTCGATCGCCGGAGCGATCAGACGGTTATAGCTGTCCGCGATCACTTCCTGCAGGATCGGAGTTGTCACCGGGTTTTCTCTCGTGATCACCATCTTGTTCAGATAGCGCAGGATTTTCTCCTCCGGAGCCACGATCTTTACAGTCAGGATCTTTTCCTTCTCGCCGCGGTTTAAGGCGAGGATCCTGTGTCCTGCACACTTTCTCACGAGCTCCTCGTGGTGATAGTACATCTCATAGACAGATTCTGTCTTCTCATCCTTTGCCTCGGAGACGATCGATCCCTCTTCCTTCGTCACGTTTCGGATATAGGCGCGGTATTTCGCAACCTCGGAGATCCGCTCCGCGAGGATATCCTTTGCGCCGTCGATCGCTGCTTTCACGTTCGCAACACCTTTTTCCTCTGATACATACGGGGCCGCAAGAGTCTCGATCGGCTCCTTCGCCATCTGCAGCATAATCGTATCGGCAAGCGGCTCAAGTCCTCTTTCCTTTGCAACGCTTGCTCTCGTCTTTCTCTTCGGGCGGAACGGAAGATATAAGTCCTCGACCGCCACCATCGTCTCAGCATCCTCGATTTTTTTCTTCAGATCAGCGGTAAGTTTTCCCTGATCTTCGATCGCCGCGAGGACCTGGGTCTTACGTTCTTCCAGTCCACGCAGATATTTTAATCGTTCATCCAGGTTCCTTAATACCTCATCGTTTAAGGAACCGGTTACTTCTTTCCGGTATCTGGCAATAAACGGAATCGTGTTTCCCTCGTCGATCAGATTTACGGCTGCCTCGATCTGGCTCCGTTTTACCCCTAATTCCGCTGTCAGTACGCCTAAAATGTCCATGTCGTTTCTCCTTCTGGTTCTTCCCCGGACGGCTCCAGGCTGCCGGAGATGTCAATCTCCATTATAATTCAATCCATCCTCTTATGCAACTTAAATGTGGACATGCGCGGCGTTTCATGTTAAACTATACGGTAACTGTTCCGTGTCATTTTTCCGCGGCGCGGACAAGTTTCACATACATTTAGGAGGAATTTTCATGACAGATTACGACGATCAGAATTCATCTGAATATAAAGACCAAACCACTGAAACAGCTCCTGCAGAACAGACCGGTCAGCAGATTTCATCCCCGGCAGACGGACAGGATACAAACCAGCAGTCCCCGGACAATAGGCAGATGCCTCCTCAGAATAATGGACAGGATCCTTACTGGCAGAACCCAAACAACCAGCAGATCCCTCCTCAGAACAACGGACAGAATCCTTACTGGCAGAACCCAAACAACCAGCAGATCCCTCCTCAGCATAACGGGCAGCCGCCCTACTGGCAGGATCAGCCGCAGCACCCAAGACGTGAGAAAAACTCATTCGCAGCGATGTCCCTGATCAGCGGTATCTTCGCGATCCTGACGCTCTGCTGTTTCGCATTCCCGGTTGCGATCATCTGCGGAGTCGGCGCGATCTGTTTCGCGATCATCTCCAAACGCGGGCAGGCATTCCGCGGAACAGCCATCGCAGGCATCATTCTCGGTGTGATCGCCATTCTCCTCGGTGTCGGTGAATTCTTTTATGCTCTGACGATCACCAACTTGATGAAGGACCCGGCCAACGCGGCAGCTTTCAACCAGTTCTTTGAACAGTTTCAGCAGCAGTTCGGGATCAATTAATCTTTTGTTTCAAAAGCCGGTTGGTCACCTTTTATGGCAATCGAAAAGCCACTGTTCCCTTCCATCGATCACAAAAAGATCGCGGAAGAAGAACAGTGGCTTTCCTTTTTTCCATATGACGCAAAAAAACCGGCAGAACACGCATAAAACGTATTCCACCGGTCTTAAGTTCTGCCGTACGGCTAATTGCTATACAGAATTAAACGAGCTCAATCAGAACTGCCATAGCACCGTCGCCCTTACGCTGACCGATCTTGATGATTCTTGTGTAACCACCGTTACGGGAAGCGTACTTCGGAGCGATCTCGTTGAACAGCTTGTTTGTAAGATCAACTTTCTTTGTGTTTTTCTTCTTACCAGCTGCTGCTGTCGGAACTTCTGTTACGTCATAAAGAGCTTTTACCATCTGTCTTCTTGCATGAAGTCTGGACGGCATGTCCTTCTTGATTTCCTTCTCAACTTCGTCGTATACAGTAACTTTCTTACCGTCAACAACTTCTTTTACTCTCTTGCCGTTAGCGTCCTTGCGGGCAACTTTAGCAGTAACTTTTACAGTCTCGAAGTTATCTTTCTCTTTTACTGCAAGAGCGATCAGGCTCTCAACGATCTTTCTTACTTCTTTAGCTCTAGCCTCAGTTGTAACGATCTTTCCATGATATAAAAGGTTTGTAGCCTGGATTCTAAGTAATGCTTTTCTCTGACTGGAAGTTCTTCCGAGTTTTCTATAACCTGCCATGATTTAATTCTCCTCCATTTGTGGAACAGCCGCCCACGCATCTTTGGACTTACTGGACTGCCGCCTTTTTCTCCATAATGAGTCGCTCTACGCCCGTCCGTGCTTCTTTGGACTTACCATCCGGGTGTGTATCACAACTAAATTTTACTGTTCGTCACTTGAATTGAGCTGTAAGCCCAGTTCTTTTAACTTTGCAAGTACTTCCTCGAGGGACTTACGACCAAGGTTTCTAACCTTCATCATATCCTCAGATGTACGGCTGCAAAGCTCTTCAACGGTATTGATACCGGCTCTCTTGAGACAGTTGTAGGAACGAACGGATAACTCCAGCTCGTCAATGTTCATCTCAAGAACTTTCTCTTTCTCGTTGTTCTCCTTTTCAACCATAACCTCTGCAGTCTTTGCATTCTCAGAGAGGTCGATGAAGAGATTCAGATGCTCGCTTAAAACTTTAGCAGCAAGGCTGACTGCCTCGTCCGGATCAAGTGTTCCGTTTGTGTAGATCTCAAGTGTGAGCTTATCGTAGTCTGTCTGCTGACCAACACGGGTGTTCTCAACGGACATGTTGACACGCTCAACCGGTGTGTAAATGGAATCTACAGCGAGAACTCCGATCGGAAGATCGTCGCTCTTGTTCTTATCAGCGCTCACGTAGCCACGGCCGTTGGTGATCGTAAGTTCCATGTAGAACTTGCTGTCTGCACCGCCGCTTAATGTTGCGATCACCTGATCCGGGTTGAGGATCTCGATGTCAGCATCTGTCTGAATGTCAGATGCGTGGATCACGCCCTCGCCCTCGAACTCGATGTACGCAGTCTTCGGCTCGTTTGTATCGCTGTTGTTCTTAATTGCTAAGCTCTTGATGTTCATGATGATCTCAGTTACATCTTCCTTAACGCCGGAGATGGAGCTGAACTCATGAAGTACACCATCAATTTTCACCTGGCTGACAGCAGAACCCGGTAAAGAAGAAAGCATGATTCTTCTCAGGGAATTTCCCAGAGTTGTGCCGTAACCCCTCTCAAGCGGTTCTACGACAAACTTT
>ERZ779895.2687-NODE-2687-length-15448-cov-4.277269_pt1 | contig 15448 bp, 19 predicted proteins | sample MGYA00511093_ERZ779895 | MGnify/ENA primary metagenome ERZ779895 (study PRJEB29588, sample SAMEA2142970) | human gut metagenome | biome: human gut; feature: human-associated habitat; material: faeces | place: Denmark | collected 2008/2010 ... | reverse complement strand
CTTAAAAATCACTAGATTATAAGCAACTTTTAAAAGAGCGGTGGAATTTACTTTTGCACTGGAATTTACTTTTTCAAGTCAGCTTCCTTTCGGCATAATGACGGTGGATAACAGTACAGAGCACCTGGGATAGCTTTTCAGGATTCCAGATGTTCTGTACTGCTATCCACAGATTCAGAACGATTTTTCTGCCCGAAACCGTGTGGTTTGATTCCTGCGGACTGAATTCTGTGGATAAGCTTTATGAAACGGAAGAGATTCTCTTTTCTTCTGTGAAATATAGAAATTTTTTCTCCATAATGCACAAATGTTACATCCATCTTTTAGGCGGATCATTTGGCCTGATCGGATGTTTGGGGAGAATTTCAAGCCCTTGCATCAGCATCGTATACTGTTCCGGGGATATTTCCAACGCCTCTTCTACGGAACGTGGCCAGTTGAAGGCACCGTTGCTCAGTCTCTTGTAAAGAAGCAGGAACCCATCCCCTTCCCATAAGAGTCCCTTGATCCGGTCCGTCTTCTTCCCGCAGAAAAGAAAGAGCGTATTTTTATCATACGGATCGAGCTGAAACCGGAACCGGATGATCGTTGCGAGACCATCCATTCCTCTCCGCAAATCGGTATAACCAGCTGCAAGATAGATCTTTTTCAGACCTGTGGCGTCATTCAGCATTAGACAGCACCTCCAGGATACACTGAAGCATATCTTTAGAGACAGGATTATAAATTTCAAGTGCCAATCCTCTGGAATTTCGCAGAATAGCTGTCGGTTTTAAGCTGCTGTCTTCCCGGGGCAGAGCTTTCTCTGTCGGCTGAGGAAGTTCCACAAACGCCGGTTCTGGATTGTAGACCTCCAAACATGCTTTGCGGACTCTTTTCAGACGATAATAATAATTCGCTTTTGTGATGCCATGCTCACTGCACCAGGTTTCTACTTTCATATCTGCAGGGCGGTTTTTACAATCCTGGATCTGTGCCGCCCATTGCTGCAACCGAACCTGTTCAGCAACTAAACTTGTTTGACTGCTCATAGCTAGACCTCCATAGGCGGTCAAAAAAGTTGAGTACTTAACTTTTTTGACTCTGTATAGTGTGAGACTATTATGGCAGAAAAAGGAGTGGAGGAACAGGTACTTGCTATGGAGCGGTTACCCTTTCTATCATCTTTCCACCTATATTTTACCATGCGGGCATAGGGTCAACAATGTTGTAGACGGTTAGTAAATCTTGTCCCTATTTTTTCAAATTAAGAAACGGATGGTTGAATAACACCATCCGTTTCTTAAGTATATTCTATTTTTCTGTTTGGGTGGTTTGTTCAACTAATTGAGCCTTTTGTTTCTCAATTAGCCTCGAATAAACCGTGTATGCAACATTTTGAAAATAATCAATATATGAACTCTGGTCGCTCGCGGGCAAGGGAGACAAATGTTCTATACCATCATCCTCAAGTTGATATGTCTTTACAATGTTAATTTTTAAATCGGTTTGCTTAAAATTTACATCGATTACAATCGTTATGGGAAGTGTTTTGTGCGAGAATTTGTAACTCATACTTGAAAAAATAAAACCTTGAGCCATACATTCCTTCACAAAATCATTGTTTCTCAACCCATCACCTTTTAAAATCGCACTGCTGATTCCCGAAAGCCGTCCAGTTGGTTCAGAAGCGTCAATTTCACTTGACAGAGTCTCGTCATTTTCGTCATCAATGGTCTTTTCATCTTTGTTTACAGTAACATTAATAATGTCCGTTATTTTCCATTCTTTATGAGAATATGCTCCGAAATCATCAAAGAAATCTACTTTGTGTGCCTTTAAAAGGCTTGCTAAAGTTATTCTTTTAAGGCCAAACACAGCCTGTTCACTATCTTCTTGAATCATTTCATCCAATAACGAAACAAACTGTTTTGATTCAGACATTCCTTCGTGCCGTATGCTAACTTTATATTTCTGTGAATCATCTTCTAATGGAGAAATTGTAACATCCAAAGTAACCGTTCGCGTTTCAGCAATTTTGATACGTCCTCTTTGAGGTTTTTTATAAATATATTGCAATGTTACATTGGATTGATTTCTGGCTATGTTTTTTAATGTATACTTAGTATTTGAAATACGACCTTTATTAACAAATTCATCTGCTATGCTCGTCAAAAAATCTTCTTTGGACTGTTCGCTTTTAGGAGATATTATGACAACTGTAGATTTCAAATTGTTTTGTTCGAAATTCATAACCTCTTGCATTTTTGTCATAGTATCAGAGCCAAAGAAATGATGGTATATTAAATCAGAAAGAATCTCTGAATTAGTGCATACAGGAAGAATCCCTTTTTGCCGTAAAACATATTTGACGCTTTGTGCGTTAATTAGTTTATCTTCTATTAACTTTTTGAGGTCATCCCCCTTAACAAAGGATTGAACTGCCATTATTCTCGCCCCCTTATGACTCATAATAAATTCTTGATAGACGACGATTGTCCATCAGAAAATATTTGAAAGTTTTTTTGTTTGCAAACATCTTTGTGAAGGATTCTTTAATGTGATCTATGTCTTGCTCTGTTTCAGGATAAAAGTAGAAATGAACTTCTTGATATCGATCACTTCTCGATTCTAATTGCAATTCATTAATCATATCCTGTAAGTACTTTAAAGAATCATCTGTAACATGCTCAAAACAAAATAATGCCTTTATATCAACCTTTGTTGTGCTATTTTGGTCAGTCACATTTTTAATATAGGAGGCCAAAATATAGTCTGAAAACAAATATGTTGGAGTGACAACAGGTGAACGGTCCCATGTAGAACCACCAATAGATGGATATATAATGCCAAAGCTATTCTCAACACTGTTTTGTTTGATTTTGGCAATTTCAGCATTAAAAGAATGCCATTTTTCGAGCCTACTATTATCCGCAAGATAAATCATAAGCGGATGACGACGTCTAGGAACTTTAATTTGGGAAATGCTATTTAATGCACGTTCCGTCTCATATTTATTATCGCTTGAATTATATAATAAAATTCCACCAATCAAAGTGTACTCTTCTAAATATGTAGTTAAAATAGGAGATGTTGAAGCGCATTCTATAGTATTGCACAACTCCTCGACCCATGTTGACAAATTACTTGGAATAAAGTTAGACCATTCGCGGTGTTTGCATTCTATTACAAAGGCTTCTTGGCGCTTAGTGAAAGGATTATAATACCCTGCTAATATATCCACACCATGAGTTTTTTTATCTGAAGATTTTGCATTCTTATGTGCAGTTCTTATACAATCAATCTGAACATCTTGAGCCAAAATCTTCCAATCCAGATGTTCAAAAATAGAATTTCCATAGTGTTCTAATTTCTTGCCAATTCGTTGACTGAGTTCGCCCATTAATTTTCACCTCCATTTAGCAATATTTGATGGAGAAACAATATTTCTTCATCGTCCAGTGAGGAACGAGATTTATAAACAGTAACTCGGCCCTTTGCTGTAATCCGGAGTTTAATTGAGCTATTATCGCAGAAAAGAATAATAGTCATACTTGAGATTTTATCATTGTATTTCTGTAGTATAGAAAACGCATCACCATACGACGAAAGATCTACAGTAAAATTGCCAACAATGTCTTCTGTAAAAAGGAAATCCTGAAAACACACCTTAGAAACCTTTAACTTGTAACCTTTTAATCTTTCTAACAGCATGTTAATCGTAAGTTCAACGCTATTGATAGAGATAGGTTTTAGCAGGTTTGATAACTCGAATACTAACTTGTTTGCCGAGGTTTTGTTCCCCCAGATTTCCAAATAATTATCTGTAATACTGAAAGAAATAACATTTGCCTTAGGAACTATTTTAGATTCAAAAACCCTCTGTTGCGGGTTATAATAGGATTCCTGGGCGTTTTGGACAATAACATATTCGCCTAGCAGTTCATTGCTGCTGATTAATTCCAGATTGAAATAGGTATTTTCATCTTCTGGATAATCTTTCAATCGTAAATATATTGATTCCACATTGATTTCCGCCGATGAACACAGTTCATATATAAAAATACTGCTGGAAGCCATTGAGTTACCTCCTTTAAAAAAATTGACACTACAACTGATTTAATTATACGACGGCATGGGAAAGTTATCAATGTATAGTAAGCAAAATTCATCATCTAAATAGAAAAAGGAGGGCGACAGGCCAGGCCCGCCACCCTCATTTTACTTTTCCACCAGCACAGACAGCTCCATAAGTACATCGGACACCCGTCCCCAGAGCTTTTCATAGTCCTGCTGGAGCCCGGCAATCTCCTCCGGGTACACGCCGAAGATGTTGGCATGGATGGCTACCTGATTAAGATTGTTAGCGCACCGCCGCTGTAAAGATACCAGCTCCTTGACCGGGGCAAGGTCTACATGGAGGATATAGCCGTTTAAGGCCATCTTTCACATATAGGCCCCGGCGTTGGTAATGCCCGCCTCGGCCATGCGCCGCTGTATCTGGGCCAGCTCGTCCTCCGTGACCATCACATGAAGGTGTCTGCCACGCTTGCGCCGGGCCGTCAGCGTTCCTCCCGTTCCCGGCTCCGCTTGTGGGCGGGCGGCTCCCTCACTCTGTCCAGCTCCTTTTTCTCCGGCCCCTTGGGGAGCGGCGAGGGCGGCAGGTTGTTCAAAATGCCGTCCAGCATATTGCCGTTCTGTTCCTCGGAGAGCTCGACTGTCAACGGGTGGTTGTCTTTTTCGTTCATAGCGTCCTCCTATCTGTCCTCACGGGACTTCTGTTGGAGCTTGTCTCCAATGTTTTTGATTTGGAACATCGTAATATTCAGGATATTTTTTACGCCAATGATAAAGCATCGGTGAAGATGGATAACCTAAGATCTGGATTACTTTATCAGGTGATCCTGTGGCTTTTAACAATACAAGTGCTGTCGATATTTGTTCTTGTGTGTACCTCATAACATATCAGGCATTACACAGTCCAACTTTTCGTCCGCATGCCCTTTGGAGAAGTGGAATTTAAATTTTCATTTTAGGTTTTGTTGAATATATTTAGGAAAGAATTGACTATTGTAACTTTTCGATATATAGTATAGTAAAAGGGTATACGATTATTTCTGCTGAAAGGAGTTTAAGAATGTTTGCAATATCAAGTAAAGAGATTTTTAAAAATACTGTTCAAGAGAAAACAGTAGTGTCTGTTTGTGAAATCACCAATTGCACAGTTGGAGCATATACAGATTGCCTCCAATGTTGTTCTGCAGAAGAATTTGACGAAAACTTAGAAAATGAGTAGATAATTAGTAGACACTTTCAACTTGTTGGACAGTTATTTGTGTATGAAAATTAGCTCAATATCTCTAAAACAAAAATTGGATTCGACAAAACGTGTAAAATAAAGTGTGTAAGCGAGTTTGTGAGACTTTTTCTGTAAAATAACTTAAGTAAGGTCCTTCTATGATACAATAAATATCATTAGGAGGGCCTTTTACTATAGCAAAACAAAAGCAACCTGTTCACAGAATTGAAATGACAACGTGAAAAAGAAATATCATTCACCAACTTTTCGAAAAATACGCTATCGCGACTGCAGAAGACATCCAGAACATCCTCATATATCTCCTGGACGGTATCCTTAAAGAGATGATGGAGGCCAAAATGGATTCAACCACCTTGAATACGAAAAATCTGAGCGTTCTGATAACAATCAACGGCTATAAACGCAAACAGGTAGACAGTCGGTATGGTTCTATGGAAATTGAAATACCGCAGAATCGAAAATCGACCTTTGAACCGCATGCTGTTAAAAAAGTCAGAAAGATATTTCCGATATTGATCAGATCATTTCTATGTATGCCAAAGAAACGACTACTCGCCAGATCTAGGAAACGCTTGAAGCTATCTATGGTTTCGAAACATCAGAAAACTTCATATCGAACATGACAGATAAGATGCTTCCTCAGATTGAAGACTCAGTTATTCAATTTATACAACAAATGCGATAGAATCACTGAACTCCACATACCGGAAACTGAATCGCCAGAGAAGCGTATTTCCAAGTGATACAGCGCTGTTAAAAGCCTTATATCTGGCCACTTTCGAGGCTACTAAGAAATGGACAACTACCATCCGGGACTGGGGCCAGGTCTATGGGGAGTTGAGTATCATGTACGAAGGACGACTTCCAGAATAAGTAAAAACATAATCTAAGACAGGCGGCCAGCCGCCTGCTCTTGACATGCCTAGCAGTAACTGTTATATATAAAACAAGGGTGAAAAGCCTGATTTGTAAGCTTCTCACCCTTCATTATCATAGAAGAATCTAATTTACAGAGATTTTCTCATAGTCTCATTTGATAGTTTCCGCTGTATGCAACTACGCTTGAGTTCATGAAATGGATATGTTCAAAATCTAAATTTTTCAAAAGTGACCTTTTTAATTCGCCCTAATATAAAGCAATTTCGAAATCATCAAAATAAGGTACCGAAATTTGAGTCTTTAAACATTTTTTGACAATCATTGCAATTTTCATAACTTCATTATTTTCAAAAACAACATTTCTATCGAGTAAATATTCCTTTACTTTATTTTCTCCAATAGTCAAACTTAAGAATGTCACCATGAGTGTTAAATTATCTAAATTTTCACTTGCCTCAGTTGGATATTTGAAGCTATTCATTAAATATGTTGCAAAGTAGTTCCTGCCATCTGCTTTATTATCTCCGATTTGTGAATTATCCAAATCGATAATATAAATATTGCCTTTTGAATCTAATAAAATATTAGAGGCACCTAGATCTGCATGATAGCATTTAAACTGATGCATTTTACGTATACTTTGAGATATGTCCTTAAATTTTTTTATTTTTTCTTCCATAGAATATGATGTATCATTCATATATCTGTCTAAAGAATATGAATCATTTATATATGAATACATAAGTCCTTTAAAATACCCTTCATCAAAAATAAGTCCTCTTGGTGCAACTAAATGCATATCATTTTGGAAATATTTATTTAGCAAAACAGCTTTTTCTCTTTTTCCATTCAAATAATCTTTTGGATTATATTTTGTTTCGGTTATTTTAAATATTTTATATAACTCTCCCATTTCCCCCACATATATATTGGATTCAAAAGTATTACCTTTAATTTGATTAACCGTTTGATTATTCATTATGTCTTTATAATTAAGTATTTTCATATGAACTTCCTCATATTTGTTCTAACTGTTAATGAACTTTTAAAATACATTTTTCTGAATCTAATGTACAAATTCTCCCTAATGGAAGCGATAACATAGGAAATATATGACTGCACGCGATATTAACAATCACCGGAATCTTATCTATGTCCAAAGATTGTAATATATCTTTAATACATATACGTTCTTCGTCCTCGGTTGCATAACGCACAGCTTGATTACCATATTGCACATGTGGATATTTAGTTCTTCCAATTATTAATCCACTAATATCATCAAAAAATCCATGTTCACTTAAGTATTTATATCGATACGCCTGTAGACTACTAATATCATTTTCTCTTTTTTTATAATATGTTTCTACATCTTCTAGAAATATAAGATCATTCCTTTGTCGTTTCACCATATATTCCGGTTTAGTTCTTTGTAAATCAAATAATGTATGAAGATTCCCCCCTATTAAGCGTCCAGTACCAACTCCAGGATTAATAGTCTGCTCCTTTTTTCCTTTCCTTAGATTAATACAAAAATCTCTTTTATTAAATATTTTATAAATTGATTGAAGCATGTATCTCATCTCTTTATCATTTGACTTAAGAAAAGGATAAAAATTCGGTCCATATATGCTACATATACCATGATTCAGCATTTCACAATGCAAAATTGTAATATCTGAGTATCCAACCAAAATTGTATTAGTGCTTCCCTTAATCGCCACCCAGTCATCTTCTGATAATGCCAAAACTATCTCCAAACAACTATTTGTATAATTTTTCGATTGTATGCTGCCTCCGAGCCAAGACATTATAATGTAATTGTTTGATTTATTATCAAAAGCTTTCATAAAATCTTGTCTTTTATCAAGAAAATCTTCTTCTGGTGGGAAATTCAAAATTGTAATTTCTTTTGATAAGTGAAGTTTTGTATTCACAAAATAGGTGAGATTTTTTTTGTTTGTTGGGTAAAAAATATACATTGCTTTCTCGTTCATTTTTTATAAGAACTCCATTGTTTTAATGCTATCATATGAATATATTTGGGTACTATTTTCTTAATAGCTTCGCAATAAGGTGTACCATGTTCATACCTTCCGAACAAGCTCTTATTCTGAGCAGGACAACCAGCAGCACAAGCATATTTCCATATACATATTTTGCATTCATCAATATTATTAATAGAAAAATTTGAAATTTCCTTATTATGCTGTTCCATTATTTTTCTTAAATCTGAGTCTATTTTTATTTCACTAAAAGGATTAACCAATGTCATTCCACAAAGTGCAACTTTCCCATTATGACCTGCTCCAAATCCAACTGTTCCTGCTGAGCATGATCTTCTTACAGGATATTCAAACTGGATGTCATTAAAATTAAATTCAAACTGATTATTGCCGTCCATAATCTCTTGTTCAAGGATTGAAATGCATTCCTGTATTATATTAGATAACTGATTATTTATCCTTACAAGTTCAGGAATGTTAAATAAATCTTTTTGCAAGCCATACCTAAAATGAAGCTTTTTTTCTGATAAATACTTAGTTAATTCTGTCAATCCATCTAAATTTTCCGGAGCTACAGTTGTTAAAATATTAGGAACCAATCCACACTTTTCTGCTACTTGCATTCCATATATTGTCTCTTGAAAGGGATTGCTATTGGATGCCCCTATTCTAGTTTTATTATGATATTCCTCCATTCCATCCAATGAAACCGCAACTGATATATTTTTTTCCAAAAGATATTTAACAATCTTTTCATCTTTTAACAATATACCATTCGTTATAATTCCATATTGAAATTTATACTCTGGATAATTGAATTCTATATAAGCTATAAGGCTTTTTATCAAATTAATTTCTAATAAAGGCTCTCCTCCAGCAAACCTAATAGATATATATCCATTATTTATGCTTTTACATGCTTCTACCATTTTATCAATATATAATTTTGCCAACTCAATTGGCATACTTTCATTTGTTTTTTTTATATAGCAATATGTGCAATTAAGGTTACATTTGTTGGTTATGTGAAGCCACGCATCAATTTGGGGTGTTTCTTTTTTCCTTGGTTTATTTGTGTATTCATGTTTTGCATTAATAAACATGCCATAAGATTCAATTTTATCAAAAATCAATTTCAGTTCATCTATATTGATATTAAATATTTTTCCCAACTCTTCAATACTATTTTCACCATTACATTTATCTAATATATTCTTTAACTGCCCATCTATATATACGATTCCACTACAAGACTCTGGTATATAATAAAAGTAATAATCCTCATTCAATTTATCACTATAAATGTTTTTTCTTAATCTTGGTTTCCATTTAGTATACATAATCATACTCCTGTGTAATTTTTTTATTATATTCATCTTTACTAATACTATAATATATTAAATCTGCATATGTATCTGTCGCACAACAATATCGGCGTTCTCTTAATATTGCCTCTTTAGTCATCCCAGCCTTTTTTAGCACCTTTCCACTTGCAGGATTAGTACTATGATATTTTGCTTCTATAATATGCATATCACACTTTTCAAACAAGTATTTGATAACAGCTTTTAACGCTTCTGTTGCATAACCTTTATTCCAATACTGGGATCCATAGCAATATCCAATTTCGCAATTATTGTGCGTTCGTCTTATTGCAACGGTACTAATATTTCCAATTAATTCTCTTGAATTTCTTAACTCGACAACCCAATTATAAGCATTTCGATCATATTCTTCTATTCTTCTAGATACAAGTTCTTCCGCCTCAACTATTGAAGTGTGTATATTCCAACTTACATAACTACTTAATCTTATATCACTTGACCAACCTTTATATACATCATAAGCATCTTCCTGCTTAAATCTTCTTAAAATAAGACGCGACGTTTCAATCACATTTGTTCCAATATCATTCATATTATACTCTCTTTTCATCTTTTAAACCAATACTCACTATTTATTCATTCAAAAATACTATCCAATATACCTTTACAATCATATTATAACCTCTTCTCCCTCCAAATGCCAGCATCTTCAAATTGAACAATCTTTAATTTACTCAATAAATGTTACTGTACACGGGCAGTTCATTCTCATTGTGAAAAGTGACGAAATTTATTTTTCTTTTTCATCAAAACCATTGTAGCTGGGAGAAATTATGCGGATACCTCTTCCAGCTACATGTTTTATTACCTGAGTTATCAACAGTACCTATAAATGTAAAGGTCAAATCGTTCGCCCCATGCCAAATACAGCGCCGCTCATTTGCGGCGCTTGCTATACCACTCAGCCGGAAGATCTTTTGCCCATGGCATAAGACTCTCTAATTCTTTTTCGTCGACACTTCCGTCGATACGGATGATCTCAAGCAGTTCGGTTAATAGATGTTTTACATAGTAGTAAACATTCAGACCATTTGCCCGGGCTGTTTCGGTAATGCTGTAGATGATTGCGCTTGCCTGTGCACCACGTATCGTGTTCAGTGTCATCCAGTTCTTGCGACCAATCGTAAAGGTTCTCAAGGCGCGTTCACTGGCAAGGTTATCGATCGGCACTTCCCCATCACTCAGGAATACCTTCAGATATTCTTCCTGATTCAGACAGTAGTTGATCCCCTTTGCGGTTTCACCCTTTGGAAGGACCGTCTGATCTGACTTTATTTCATGGATCCACGCAAAAAATTCTTCCAGCAGGGGCTTGATGGATCTCTGCCTCTCCTTTAACCGTTCTTCCGGACTCAGATCCTTCAGTCCACCTTCCAGATCATAGACCGCACCGGTCCTTACCAGTGCTTTATACGCAATAGATGACTGGATTGCTTCCGGGTTGCTTTTTCCGATTGCCTTGATCGCGTTTGCGAAATGGCGTCTTGCATGTGCCATGCAGTTTGCGTTCTTTATCCATTCCAGATCCCGCTCCAGCTTGTGGTACTGTTCCTGCCCATCCGTCATAAGAATGCCAGAAAAATCCTTATAGTACGCCTTTGGATGGTCACTATGGCGTGTTTTCTGGTATTCATATATGATGATTGGTGGTACCTTGCCAAGCTCCCCGGTGATATGCACCCACATATAGCTTTTGCTGCCTGCGGGTCTTCCATCATGGATCACATCCACGGTCGTTTCGTCGCACTGGTTTACATGGGCTTTCAGCTGGCATTGCTTCATCATCTCGTACACGACAGATAAGTAGCGTTCTGCCGTCCATACAGTCCAGTTGGACATCGTCTGCTTGGACAGATTCAGCCCGTTCGCGCCAAAAGCCCTGGAAATCCGGTCGAGCGGGTTGCTGTTTACATATTTAGAGTTGATGATCGCGGCTTCAAGAGAAGGGGTCGCAATGCTGCCTTTAAATAAGGTTGCCGGATGATCTCCACGGAGGAATTCAGCCTGATGCGCCCCATCCGTTCCGATATACACTTTTATGACATGTTTCTCCGCGATCCATCTGGCCGGTTCGAATCGGAGTTGCCAGAAGATCTCATCTGGCATGCTTTTCCAGTTCCCTGCACTAAAAGCTTCGTTTAATTCCTGTTCCGGTATATCATGAGAAATTTCTTCCTGTGGAAAATCTTTCAGATCTTCTTCCCTTTGTCCCTTCTTTTTGGATTTGCGGGATGCCTTTTTTACAGACTCGATAACATCTTCCATGGCCGGTTCAGGGCGGTTCCATTGTAATTCGCTTCAGCCTCGTTAAAAAAGGAGAGCTGCCCCGCGATATCATCCAGTTTTTCTGTCTGGCGACCAAAACGCTGCTGGTTTGCAAGCCGGACCTGTTCTATGAGGGTTTCATAGTTCTGTTCCAGCTTGTCGAGCCGGTCCTGCATCTGGAAGATAACATCGTTTTTGGCTGTATGGTCCATCTGATTCAGTTCATCCGGAGTGAATTTTTTACACATGATGCCCGCCTTTCTTTCTAAGGAAAGTATAGCAGAAATCTGTGATAAATGCCAATCCGATTTTCATACCGGTCCGTCATTTTTACCTACCTGGAACGTCTCCAGATGCCCTGTTCCAGTCATCTGGAATGCAGGGCTTTTAAAATCAAAAGTTCTCTTTTTTATCTTTATATAGTACAAACGGTTCGTATCATCGGAGAGTATTCCATTAATAGACACCGCCCTTTTTGGCGGTCAGACTGGTGTTCTATTTTCTCTGTTTTTCACAAACATTTTAATAGATATGCTTCGGATCAACATCTTTAATTCTGGGATCCAGAGGATTTAATCCTGTCATAAGGTACCTGTACTGGTCCTCTGTAAGTTCTGCCGCTTTCTGGATATTTCTTGGCCAGGATAATCTTCCGTCCTCAAATCTTTTGTACAAAAGCAGAAACCCCGTCCCCATCCATAAAAGCCCCTTGCACCGGTCAGAACGTTTCCCGCAAAACAGGAACAGGGTTCCTTTCTCGAAAGGATTCTGTCCATACCGATCACCGATGATCGTTGCCAGACCATCGATCCCTTTTCTCAGATCAACAGTGCCGCACGCAAGGACTACACGACGGATCCCGGCTGCGTCTTCAAGCATGGGACACCTCCCGTAAGATACGACTCAGAAGAGTATCTAAAATGTCATTGGAGATCTCAATCTGAAATGTCGCGGTCCGAATAACAGCAGCCGGTTCATTGGAGAGCGGACGAATATTTGTTTCCGAAACAGCAGTACACGGAATTTCAACAAAATCCAGCTCCGATTTTTCCGTTGTGGCAGGAACAGAAACGTTCTCCTTCATTTCCGCATAAGTCTGTTGCCGAAAGCGCCGTTGCCAGTGGTAGTAGCTTTGCTCCCGGATGCCGTTTTCGTCCATCCATCGTTTCGCTGATTGTCCAGCTGGTCTCTGCCCACAGGCCTGGATGATCTTTCGCCAGTACTCTGCACGAACTTCGTGAGTACACTGATCCATAGTCTTTAGTCCTCCTTGAAAAAATCTATTGGTTTTCTCAAGTATGCACTAAAAATGGTTTTAGTGAAAGGCGAGTGGTTTGACCTTTACCCTGCAAACGCAGTATTTGACAGCATAAGTACGCCTGCCATGCTCAATCCTAAGACTACTAACTTTTTCTTCATATCTTTCACCTCTCCTTATACTAAGAACGCCAGACCTTTTATAGCCTGGCGTTCTCCTCATTCTTTTAGTACGGCAGATAATTAATCCTATCCTACTAAATAATAACACCAATTCAAAAGCTCTCTGTTTTATCTACCGTTGCAATAGTAGTTTCCATAAGTGATGTCATTTAATTTCTTCATTTCGTCTTGTACAAACTGTATTTTATCATTCTTGTGGCTCCATATGCCTGGCTCTGATAATAAGTCAGCATTGATTCATACTGTTTTTTAGTAATTTCCTTAGCCATATCAAATGCAGCCTGATATTCTGCGATTTTTTGTTTGTCTTTGCTATTACCAGCAAGATCTGCCTCTGCCTTTTTCAATGCATAGATAGCATCTGTTCTCATATATGAGCTATATACAACGCTATCAACAGCATCCAATGATGGCATCTGACCTGTGACAAGTTTAATCCCCAAATCAACACTTTTAACCTTTGTATTTAATGCCGCATCAATCAATTCCTTTGCTGCATCCCAACGACCTTTTTGCGTTGTAACATCTGCGAGTTTATTCTCTTTCCCCATTACTTTTGCAATTGTATTAACATTTGAAACTACTAAGTTTGCCACTTTACTTGAAAAATTAGTTTCATAATCTTTTTTTACTTTCTCCACGGCTTTACCCAATGTAGAATTTTCTCCCAATGATGCTTTTAGATCATTTAAATATAAAATAAAGTGCCAGTTTAACCATTGAAGAACCTTTTGCTGAACCCGAAAAAATATCACGCCATCCTGCTGTAACTATTCCATTATCAGCAGCAACACTCTCAACTAATCCGTCAATAGCTTCTGCTGCACTGGCTGCTGCATCTTTATTTTCGTCACCAAAGCAGCTATCAATCAATCCATTAATAAATGCAGTTGCATCTGCATATTGGGTATTCATCAAATCCCCATTCTTCCACCTGGTTCCATTTTCCTGTATCATCATATGTATATCTTGTTGCAATATAACCTTCATCATTTTTTTCGAGTCGTAATAGAGTTGCAAATCCCGGAATATCTTCTGTAGGATCTAAAATGCCAAAATTATCCGATTCCGCTATTTGAATGTAACTTCCCTCCAGTTCTGTATAATCTGCTCCCTGATTTAAATTCGTTATGTAAACCGATGATTCCGTATTAAAAAATGCGTTTTCTTTTGCTTCCCAGCCATAGTCCTTTTTCATTTCAGCGCAGAATAAATAATTCTGGTAAATAAATTGTAATCTACTAATGTAAATTTCGTTGTCACCATACTCATAATAGGATTGGATATCAAAGTCTTCTATTCCATTAGCCTTCTGCAGACATTTTTCCACTGTCTCCCAGGTTTCCTGTTCACTAATTCCGCGAAATACATCTCCCGCTCTCATAACCAAGGCGTATACAAACGTGTCCTTATGTCCTGTTAGATCTTTGAAAATATTTGAATGCTTCCGGGAATATTCTGTCGGTCTGCAAGCTCTTACTTCCAAATTGCTATTTTCAAATAACTGTGTATTATCATTTACTTTAGGTTTCTTTACAAAGGCATAATCATAAATCACAACAAAAACCGAGCCAACCTACATTAAAACGTCGCTTTTCTCAAGGAAAAGGCGGCGTTTTTTCATAGCCCGGTTTTGGAAAGGAGTGGTGCTGACTTTATACTAAAACGAAAGGGGGAATTTTTTTAGCTGGCCGGGCCGGGAGGTCTGGCCTTTTTTCATCTCACGAAAAAGGAGGTTAGCCAATGGCAGATGAAAAAGTAAACGTGAGCCCGGAGGAAAAGAAAGCCCCGGAAGCTCCGGCCCCGTTCGGGCCGGGCGATCCGCCTGCGCCGAAGCACACCGAGGGGCCCGCTGTCCCTGGTGGAGATCAGACGGCCCCCGCTCATGTGGAGCCCGCCATGCCGGAAAAAACGGAGGGGCCCATCAAGCCAGAGCAGTCTGTTATCCCTGGTATGGGTGAGGACACTCCCGCACCGTCCAGCAAGGTGATCAACCTCTCGGACATCCAGGCCGCTGATAAGGGCGGTAAGGAGGCTTCTACTCCCACTCTGGAAAAGAAAGCGCCGGAGGCGGATAAGCCGCCGAAGCGCCGGGGCCGTCCGCCGAAGGAGCAGGCCGGGCCGACTGTGGAGAAAAAGTCGAAAGCGGCGGAGCCCCGCACAGGCCGCCCGTC
>ERZ779895.2681-NODE-2681-length-15474-cov-3.053311_pt1 | contig 15474 bp, 10 predicted proteins | sample MGYA00511093_ERZ779895 | MGnify/ENA primary metagenome ERZ779895 (study PRJEB29588, sample SAMEA2142970) | human gut metagenome | biome: human gut; feature: human-associated habitat; material: faeces | place: Denmark | collected 2008/2010 ... | reverse complement strand
AAGAGGATTCTTTACATTCAGACTATGCTTGTTACGATCCGGGATCCGATCCCACAGCTCGCACCGTTGTGAGAGCGGAGGACCGCAGATCGCCGGTCAGAAGGAGAGATTATGGAGATCAGACAGTTAGAATACTTCCGGGCCATCGTTGACGCCGGAACCATCAGCGGAGCGGCGAGGGAGCTTCATATGACACAGCCGCCGTTAAGCTACCAGATGAAAATGCTGGAGGAGGAACTTCAGGTGCCGCTTTTTATCCGCGGTATGAAGCATATCACACTGACAGAGGCGGGAAAAACGCTCTACGAACAGGCGGGAAAGATCCTGATGCTCTCGGAGGTAACGAAGCGCGAGGTCATAAAATCAGGCGGCGACGATCCATATCGGAATGACTCCGTCCACCGTGTCCATGATGTCCCATTACCTGATGCGCTTTGCAAAAAGCCATCCCAATATCCATTTTGATATCCACGAGGGATCCACATTCACGATGAGGGATCAGCTTGAGAACCGGATCCTCGACCTCACGACCCTGCGCACGCCAATTACGTTAAGGGGCTGTGAGACGAAAACTCTGGCTGAGGAACGCCTTCTCGCCATGGCAGTTCCGGAGTTCCCTCTTTTAAAAGGACGCACATCGCTCCATCTGCAGGAGCTCTCGGAACAGCCCCTGATCCTGTCCCACCGGTTTCAGAAATATATCGCCTCGAAGTTTGAGGAGGCGGGACTTGTCTGCGATATCTACCTTGCCTGTGAAGATGCAAGAACCGCGATCACGATGGCGGAACGGGGAATGGGGATCGCGATCCTGCCGACTTCGATGCTGGAACTTTCGGATAAGCTGAAATCATGTGAGGTCTGTGATGCCGATTTTACAACAGAGGTCCTTCTCGCCTGGAGAAAAAGTCGAATTTCGTCGGAAATACAGGAATTTCTGGAATTTTGGAATTAAGAAATATATTTGTGAAATGTATGAATCTTGAAAAAAATCTTGCAAGCAGCTTTTACAGGCAGATTATACGAGTAATTTTCTGAAAAATGTGCCATAATGAGAAATAATGAAAAGCTTCATATTATAAAACATGTCAGATACAGAGAGTCTGACAGAACAGGAGAAGAATCGTTCATGAAGTATGATCTGGAACATTATGGGCAATATTTAACAGAATGTGAGAAAAGTAAAAATACGATCGAAAAGTATCTGAGAGATGTGCGGGCTTTCCTGATATTTTCAGGAGAACGGGAGCTGAGCAAGGAGATCATCTTAGACTATAAAAAGCTCCTCATAGAAAAATACCGGACGTCCAGCGTAAATTCCATGCTGATCGCGGTGAATGGATATCTGAGCTGGATCGGCCGGGACGATCTCCGGGTGCGTGTGTGCAGAACACAGAGACGGATCTTTCGCGAGGAGGAGCGGGAACTGACGCGCGAAGAGTACCAGAGACTTCTTATGACCGCGAGACGAGAGAATCGTGAGCGCCTGTTCTGCATCCTTCAGACCATCGCGGGAACGGGGATGCGGATCGGAGAATTAAAATATCTGACAGCGGAGACTCTGGAGGAGCGAAAGATACGGATCGACTTTAAGGGCAAAGTTCGGATCATCCTGATCCCAAGGTCCCTTCTGATCCTTTTGAAAGACTACTGTCGAAAACAGAAGATCAAGGAGGGAAGTATTTTCCGCTCAAGGAACGGGAGACCGCTGGACCGGAGAAATATATGGACGGAGATGAAAAGTCTCTGCGAGAGGGCAAAGGTGGCAGCAAGCAAAGTGTTTCCGCATAACCTGAGACATCTCTTCGCGAGATGCTTTTACGAAAAGGAACACGACCTCGCGCGGCTGGCAGATTATCTTGGACACAGCAGCATTGAGACAACAAGACGGTATACGATGATCACAAGCGAGGAGGCCTGCGCAAAGGATTTAGAGCTGGGACTGGTCCAAAGGGAGGAGGCGATATCGGAAGGAAAGAAAGGCAACACGGAATAAATGGGAAAACAAAGGATCCGTCTGCGACATAATGTGTATTATGTCATAACGAATCCCCCTTGTATTCATATATATACATAAAAATAATATCACGAAAAACCTTTGTTTTCAATGGATATTCCGGGTTTTTTGTTTATTTGCGTTTTTTTAACATAATTTTCAAAAAAACATACGGTCCCGGAAGCAGATTTGCAGACCAGTTCACTTTTTTAAATTAACTTTAGGAAGTGTAAAAACATGTAAATTCCACGTAAAAACGATGCATGTTCTTTTCAGACAAGCCGTTCATGACATAATACACATTATGTCATGAACGGCTTTTTTGAATGAAAAAATGTATGATCGGAGAACGATACGGAAGTCTCGTGGTAATTGAAAAAGTGAAGATTCCGGGAAAACCGAAAACCTATTGGCGGTGCCGGTGTGACTGCGGGGATACATGCACCGCGGAAGATTCTCACCTGAAAAACGGACACACGAAGAGCTGTGGATGCAGAAGACGGATCCGACTCCAGGAAAAACGCCTCGATCTCACCGGACAGCGGTACGGCAGGCTTGTCGTTCTGGGACCGGCAGCGGGGCTGACAGAAAAACGTGATGGCACGGTGGAGCAAAGCGGATCGTCCGAAGGTGATCGCACGGATCGTCCGGGAAGGATGAGTGACTACTGGCTTTGTCAGTGTGACTGTGGAAAACAATGCATCTGCCGCAAAGAGAATCTCCGTTCCGGGGTCACAAGAAGCTGTGGTTGTCTTCAGGAAGCACAGAGAAAGGTAAATATGAAGAAAGCCATTCATTTTACGGACGGAACCTGTGTGGAGCGGATCGCGTGCAGAAAGACATTTTCCAATAATACTTCCGGTCATCGCGGAGTGTACAGAAGAGAAAACAACCGATGGAGAGCCTCCATTGGCTTTCAGGGAAAGTCCTACAATCTTGGCAGCTTCGCAACCTATGAGGAGGCAGTTCAGGCGCGGCTGGACGCGGAAAAACGGTTATATGATCCATTTTTAGCGAAATACCGCGAAGAGAATTCCTGAGAACGCAGGGGAATCACAATACTGATAAAAACACTTCCAACCGCAGGAATACCGGGCAGCTTCGCTGCATAGAATGCAGTTTAGGGAGTGATTTTTATAAATTTTAAGGAACAAGGGGGAAAGGAGGGGCTTTGTGAGCATACAGAGGCAGAAGAACCCTGTGTGCAGCAATTGAAATATTGACTCACAGTAACTGTTCGACAGAGATACAGTTACGATCCACGATTCGAAAAAAGGAGGAAAAGAGAGATGAAGAAGCGCGGAATGAAAAAACGTGTTCTGGCAGCACTCATGACGGCCTGTATGGTCGTTGGGGCTGTGCCGGGAGTGTCGTTGGCGGATGCTACTACGGACAACTCTGGAATAAGCTATACGCTTGATGGAGTTGAGACAACAGATAGCGCGAAAACGGCTATTACATTAAACAAAGAAGCAAAACCGGCCGGTGATGGCAAATATGACATTACATTAACGGTCGATGCAACCAAGGCAAAAGATCAAATTCAGGTAAAGCCTACAGAGGTTGCTTTTGTGTTGGATGCATCCGGATCTATGGCATGGTGTACGGATGAAACACATGACCACAGATCAGCAAGTGGTGGAAAAAGCTGTCGCTATAATCATGATTTATACGTTTCCCGGTGGACCACGGCAGTTGATGCAATTGATAATATGAGTAAAGAGCTGAAAGCTGCCGGAGTAAATTGTAGTTATATTCGTTTTTCTGATAAAGCGGAAGATGTTAAAGACGCTTCCAAATATAATACGCGTTCACCTAAGGGTGGAACGAACCTTAGTGCTGGTATAAAAAAGGGAATTGAAGTTTTAAATAAAAAAGATGAAAATTCAAATAAAATTTTAGTTATCCTTGCAGACGGCGGAAGCGATGATGGATATATGGAACATCATGGTGAGTGGACTGGGTGGTTTGACAATTACTATGATGATGAACAGAAGATTTTTAGCGATTTTAAGGAAAACGGAAAAGTCTATACAGTAAGTTTTGCATGGAATAAGACAGATGATTTAATAGGTACTTGGTTAGATCATGAAAGTAAATTTAAAAAACTTGCCTCTGACTCATGTAATTTAAATGCAAAAAATGCTGAGGAGTTAAAGCAGGTATTTGAAACAATCTCTAAGGATATCACGAGTGGCATTAACGATCCGTTAGGTGAAAATATCACCATGACAAGCGGAACGCTTAAAGCAAGTGATGGATCTGCCAGCTACGATGAAAATACGAACACGATCAAATGGAATTCCAACGGTACAATGAAAGATAAGCTGACATTGACTTATACCGTGGAACTGACAGAAGAAGCGAAGAAAAAGGTAGGAAATATTGATTTAAACGGCAATGCAGAATTCAACTATTCCTATACAAAAGATGGTAATAAGGTAGATAAGCACATCAAGTTCCCGAAACCGTCTATTACAGGTGCAACATTGACAGTCAACTATGTTGATGAAAATGGTACTTCTGTTCAGGATCCGGTAACGGAGTGGGTAGGCTTTATCGGTGAAAAAGCTTTTGAGACGACGATTCCACAGACCGGTGCTGAGCTTACAATTGGCACGGAGAGTTATCGTGTAACAGGTGTAGAATCAGATGATTTTGCGATGACATCATTGATGGTGCATCCGCTGAAGGCAACAGAAGGAAAGGCATACAGCGTTACGGTTCGTTTAAAGAAGATCGAGACACAGCCGACTATTTACAAGGTCACTTATGATGCAAACGGCGGTGCATGGGATTGGTCCTTCTCAAAGGATGGATACAACTTAAATGCGACAAGTGGTGCCGACAAGCTTACAAAAGAGAATGCAAATGGTGAAGAAACTCTTGAAATCTTAAGTGGTAATGATCTTCCGACACGTGCGGATCATGATTTTGACGGATGGTATCTTGATGGTCAGAAACTTACTTCTGAAATGACAGTAGCAGCAGCTGCCGGTACAAGAACCGAGGTTGTGGTAGAAGCACACTGGACAGAAAAGAAACCGGAAGTTCCGAGTAAACCGAAGGACACAGAAATTGTGCTTACAGTGATCGTAGAGTGCCGCAATGCATCTAATTCCGGCCATGAGGCAAGACAGTATGATTTAAACATTCCGAACAGCTATGAGATCGGAGAAGTAAGATCTGTTAATGGAAAATACGTCAGCACAGTGAAAGTGTTCGGTGTATATTACGCAGAGAAGTATAATACGGATGTGGATTATGATCATGTACTGACAACAGTAGGCGATATTACATACGATCTTACATGGAACCCAGTGACAAAGACATGGGAAGCACCGGCTCTCACAAGAATTCCAACCATTAAGGTTGATTGCTCGAAGGATACTCCAATCCCGACTGATCCGGAACTTCCGGGCTTTAGAGAGCTGGAGGATCTTATTAAAGGAGTTGTTCTTGTTCATACAGGCAGCAATGCAGCAGCTCATCCGGATGAGGAATATGCTCTGATGGAGGATGGATATGAGATTTCATGGTATGGAACTACAAAGGCAATCCTTACCGTAAAGGCAGCACCGTATGTAAACGAATATATTGCAGCCCATGGCAATCATGACGTTAAGGGAGCTGCTTTAGCAAAACTGATCCTTGCTCGTACGGATGGCGGCTGGGATGTCGAAGAGGGTACAACACCGATCAGATTCTTTGTGAAGTGTACCGAAAACAATCCGGAGAAACCGGCTCTTCCGGAATACGATGATCTGAAGAAGCTGTTTGGAGAAACGATCAACGTAACCTGTGAAACAGATGAGCAGCACACTCCGCAGTCCTTCGGTCTTATGGCCGGAACTTACAGCGTCACAAGAGATAAGGAAGACGATAACGAGGCAGTTGTCACTGTATTTGCAAAAGAGTACATCAAGGCATATGGAGATGGAAAACATACAAATGCAGGAGACGATGCAGCAACAGTCAAGCTCTTCTGCGCTGAGGACGGCAAGTGGTATTCTGAAAATCAGGAGATCGTGATCAACTTCAAAGCAAAATGCGAGAAAACACCGGAGACCCCTGAGAAGCAGTACACCGAAATCAAGTTCGTTGTAGTAAACGGAACATTTACAGAGAACGGTCAGACAGAACTCACAAAGACCTTTGAGGTTGGAACGAAGCTCACGCTTGCGGATATTCCAGCATCCAAGGGAAAGAGCAGCAGCTACAGCGATCAGACCTGGGATAAGTTCCCGGTTGGATATGTTGTAGGAAAAGATGGAACGACCTTCACGATCACCTACAGGTGGAGATCAAGCGGCAGTGACAGTGATGACAGCGATTATGACTATGGCACCTCCACAAGAGGCAAAGCCACAAACGCAGCCGGTAAGTCCGGTCGCTGGATCTTAGAGGGCGGCGAGTTCACGGAGGACAACGGAAGACTTCCGTCCAACGAGTACTTAAAGATCGGTGATACGATCTACGGTTTCTACACCTACGGATTTGCCATCGACTTTGACCGTCCGGAATACTACACAGACGCGGCAATTCAGGCAAAGGGCGGCTACCGCGACGCAACAGGAACCTGGAGATTAAACGGCTGGTGGTTCTGCTATGATGACGGTACATTCCCGCATGATGAGTGGGTATACCTCACATGGAACGGCCGCTCCGACTGGTACTACTTTGATGTAGACGGCTGGATGGAAGACGGCTGGTTATATCGGAACAACAACTGGTATTATCTCCATACTCAGTACGACAACACAAGAGGACGCATGTACACCGGCTGGCATGAGATCGACGGCAAGTGGTATTACTTCAACACAGCATCCGACAAGGGAACACTTGGCGCAATGCTTGCGAACACCACAACACCGGATGGATATCAGGTAGATGCAAATGGAGCATGGATCCGGTAATTCCGGCAGGAAACCTTCATGGCTCACCGGGCGCGGGATCCTCATAGCAGTCATATTTCTCCTGGGACTGGGAATTTTCCTGTACCCGCATATCTGTGACTGGTACTATCAGTATCAGTTCAACAAGGCGATTGCGGCGTATGACCGGTTTCAGGGGATCGACTGCGAAGGAATGATCCAGGCGGCCCGAGAGTACAATGAAAGACTTGCAAAGAAAGAGGAACAGTTTTTGGTTCCCGCAGAGGAACGGGAGGAGATTGACCACCTTCTGGATCCATGGGGAACAGGGATGATGGGATATGTGGACATTCCGAAGATCGGGGTCCACATTCCCATTTATCACGGAACGGAAGAGCGGGCGCTTCAGTCGGGCGCCGGTTTCTGGTATGGGACAAGCCTGCCGGTGGGCGGTGAAAATACCCATTGTGTGCTGGCCGCCCATAACGGTCTTGTGAAGGCGAAACTGTTCACTGACCTGGACAAACTGGAAGTGGGAGATCGGTTCACTCTGGATGTCTTAAACGAGACATTCACGTATGAGGTGGATCAGATTCTCGTAACACTCCCGGAAGAGACGGAAGAACTTTATATCCAGAACGGAAAAGACCTTGTGACGCTTTATACCTGTACTCCGTACGGGGTAAATACCCACAGGCTCCTTGTCCGCGGACACCGGGTAACAGAACCGGAAGAATGATGGAAAAAATGCGCCGGTTCACAAAAAAGTGAAAACGGCGCTTTTTTCGACATAAATTGACATGGAGGGGATTGAAAATGAAAAAGGTTTTCATGGTCTGTCTGGCAGCAACTGCGATGACGGCTGGAATGTCGGTTTCGGCATTTGCGCAGGTACATATTGGCGGGACTACCTATAATACGTTTGATGAGGCAGTGGCTGCGGCAGAAGATGGAGCGGTGATCGTTCTTGATACGGATGAGGCGACGAGTGGGCTCAATCTGAGCAAGAACTTGACGGTAGATGGTGGTACGGATAAGAAGAATCTTACATTTACGGACAAAGGAATTGCACTTTGGGGCAAAAAGCTGACTTTTAAGAACTGCGCTGTGGAACTGAAAAGAATCGGATCGACACCATATACAGCAGAATGGAATTGGATGACGATCTCTGCATCAAAGGATGCAGAGCTGCATCTGGAGAACGCAGAGATGGTAATGAATGGTGAAGGTGTCGCTGCAAACACTCATGCGATTTATTTCGGTTCGAATAATAAGTTGAATCTGAAGGATTCCAAGTTGGAGATCCGAAATTATCCGCAGGATGCCCTGGAGTGGGATGGCGGTGACGGAGGCTATAATGTGAATCTCGAAAATTCGACCTACATCTCGGATAATAACCGCTCAGGTTTTACGGGAACATTTTATGCTACGATCGATAACAGTAAAGTTCAGGTGTTAAACAGCCATGGAAACGGATCAAACGGTACATACTATACGATAAAAAATGGATCGGAAGTTTTGTTTGATGGAAGCGGTACCTGGGGAATTTCCGCATGGCGGATCGACATGAGCAATCAATCCTCCTTAACGGCAACAAACAACGGGTACAGCGGTATCTGGACCAGAGTGTTGAATGTGGATAAGACATGCAAGCTGGACGTGGAAGGAAACGGAGTGAAACCTTTATCCGCAGCCACAAGTGGCGGAATCGTATTTCAGGGAAATGGAACATATAAAAGCATGATCGAGAAGGGCGCAGATGTGACGATCATGAACAATGCCGGTTCCGGAATCTATACAAAACAGGCAGACTGCGATCTCACGATCGGTTCCGCAACGATCATCAACAACGGAACGGGAATACAGAATGAGAAGAAGATTGGTGCCGAATACGGCGGAGGTATCTACAATATCGGTACCATGCGTCTCGGCTCATCGGTTATTCTCTACAATAACCATGCCGGAAAAGGTGCCGACGATATCTACAACGGAGAAAACGCGACACTGAAATTCGGAGACACAAACAAAGAGTGGATCCTTGACGATTGTAATCACGCGATCGACGGCTGGTATGATGACACAGAAGGAAGCCGTTGGAATGCCGATGGCGGTGAAAGTGAGCACCATATTGTTCTTGTAAACAGCGGAAGTAAGAACGGTATGCTGCAGATCAAAGCTGCGCATGGACTTGATGCGGACGATAAGGAGAGCAGACCGGATATCGATAAAAAGGCAGACGGTGAGGATGAGATCAAGGGCGTAAAACCGGGCGATAATATAAGCTTTACACTGGAATCCCATCTTCCGGCAAGACTGGCTGGATTTGTAGTACGTTCCGATTCTAATGCAGAGAGATTGCTGATTCCAGAGAAGTTCTCCGAGCGTATGATCTTCCATGACGTGATGAGCAAAAATCTGGAATTTGATAACGCAACCTTGAAAGTGACAGTCGGAAATGAAGGAAGGGAACTTTCAGAAGAGTATTACAAGGTAGAAACCGGAAAAGGCGATGAGACATTCCGGGTAAGTATCGCTCTGATCGCAGCATTCAATGACGGATATATTACATATGATGAGTTAAAGAATGCAGAGCCGGTGATTGTTTCCTATGACGCAGCTGTCTCTGACAAAGCCATTGATGGAGACAAGGTGGAGAACCGTGCATGGGTCAACGACAGCGAAGAGGATATCGTTGACGGCCCGGTCATCGATCCGGACGTCCCGTCCACCGGTGGAATTGGAACAAAAGCCTTCACAGCAGCAGGAATCGCCCTGATGGGAGCGGCAGCAGGTGCTGTGATCGTGACAGGTAAGAAAAAGAAAAAAGAACAGTAATTCAGACTTTTCGGATTGTTGCTAGTTATAAGAACGAGGTAGAGACATGAAAAAATCATGGAAAAGTTTCATGACCGTCACCGCAGCCGCCGCTGCGATGACGGCTGCCATGGCATTTTCTTCGTTGGCGGCTGTGGCGAAGGTAGGAACACAGGAGTTCAACAATCTTCAGGATGCGATCAATTCCGCGGGAGAGTCGCCGGTAGTGATCGATCTTGAGGAAAATGTAAGTCTTACAGACGGACTTGTGATCGGTGCAGGAAAAGATGTGACGATCCAATGCGGCACGTCGGATCCAAAGACGATCAAGATGGAAGGAAAGGGAATCCACACAGAAGGAACTTATGATGCTGCAGCTAAAAGTTGGAATACCAGTCGGCTGACATTTAAAAACTGCGTATTGGATATTACCGCGAATGATAATCCGGGTGGAAGTGGCGGCACTGCGAATCTGATCTCGAATACAGATCTCACCTTGGATCATGTGACATGGACACAGAATAGTGCGAATGGCGGAAGTGGAAGCGGAATGTATTTGTATCAGGAAAGCAATTTATACCTTGTAAATGGTACAGTCATGACGATATCCGGCTATAAAGGATCCCGGGCAAGTGGTATTTTCGCAGACAATTCAGAGTATGACGATATGCCAAATCGGAATATTAAAATTTCAGATCATTCCAGTCTCAATATCATTGATTGTGACTGGCACGGAATGACGGTCAATCCGGTAGACGTGACGGTAGAAAAATATTCACATATCGATATTACGGGCTGTGGAAATCCGAACTACGGTGGTGGAATTGGCTGCTATTACGGAAAACTGAGCGTAACAGATCATTCGGATGTGACAACGAATCAGAATATTGGTAGCGCCTGGGGGATTTTTGTAAAAGAGCTGTTTGTAGACGGTACTTCAAAACTGATTTCCTGTAGAAATACCGGAAATGGGCTGGATGTCGGAGGAAAAGGAACCATTGAGGGAGGAGCTGAGATCAGTCTCGACGGAAATGGGAAAAGAGGTCTTCAGGTATATAGCGGCAGCGATTATTGGTACGGCGATGTTGAAGTCAAAGCAGGGGCAATTGTATCGGCCTGTGAAAATAGATCAAACGGGATTTTAAATACGTATAAGCTGTTTGTTGAGAATGGAGCAACGCTTAAGGTTGAAGAGAATCATGATCGCGGAATCCGTAACGTGAGAGAACTGACTTTAAATGCAGGCAGCGTTTGTAAAAATCAAACGGGTTCAACCGGAGCAGGAATTTTCAATGAGGGAACCTTGAAGATCGGCACCGGCGTCCGCATCTGCAATAACCATGCCGCCATCTACGGCGGCGGCCTCTATAACGGGAAAACCGGAACCGCAGAGCTTTCGGACGGCGTGATCCTTTACAACAATCACGCTGACACCGGCGCTGACGATATTTACAACACCGCAGGGCGGAAGCTGACCTTCTGTGCAGTCGGAATCGGTTGGAACCTTGACGACTGCAATCACCGCATCGACGGCTGGTATGACGATACAGAAGGAACAAGATGGAACGCAGACGATGACCTTCCGGAAAATCGTCATATCGTTTCGGTAGCTTCCGGCGAATATGAGACGGGATTTCAGATCAAGGCGGCTCATGGCGCGGAGATCTACGAGACGACAAGTTATCCGATCGATAAAAAGGCAGACGGCGAGGACGAGATCGGAACCGTAAGTCAGGGAAAGAAGATCAGGTTTACACTGACCTCCAGTCTTCCTAAGCTGCTTGCACGCTATGTTGTGACGGCATCCAACGCCTCACCGGCAAACTCCGCAAGGGAGATTCGCAAAGTCCGCGTACACAGTGCGTCCGGCGCGGGAACAGTCCGCGTACACAGTGCGTCCGGTGCGGAGACAGTCCGCGTGTACAGTGCGTCCGGTGCAAGAAGAGCGAGAAGCGTAAGCGGAGACAACTACGACAATGAGATTTCTGCACAGTCCCTTTCTGCAGATGAAAAATATGCGATCCCGGATTCGGTTGTGGAGACCATGGTCTTCCACGATGAGATGAACCGGTATCTGAAGTTTATTGACAGTACGCTCCGTGTGACCGCGGGCAGGGATGGAAAAGAAGTTCCTTCCGGGTATTACACGGTAACAGCCAGTGGTTCCAACGCATTCCGGGTTGAGGTTGATCTTGTAAACCTCTTTAATACCGGAATCATCGATTATGAAGATCTGACGGATGAAAATCCGATTACAGTGACCTATGAAGCGGTCGTGACAGACGATGCGATCCAGGGGGACGAGCTGTTTAACGAAGCCTGGGTCAACGATGGAGAACATGACTCCGTGGAAGGTGATGTCCTCGATAAGAAGGTTCCGTCCACAGGCGGAATGGGACGGAGAATGTTCACGGGTCTGGGACTCCTGTTTATGGGCACAGCGGCAGCAGCGTGGAAGAGAAAAAGAAGCATGTAGATCAGATACAGAAATCGATGTAGAAGGAAGGAATCCAAGATGACAGGAATTCGGAAAAAGAATAAGATCCTGGGCTTTATTTTTGCCGTGCTTGCGGTATGGATGGTGATATTTCAAAATCCGTCTTACGCGGCACAGCGGGGCAGCCTGAACATAAAAACAGAACAGGCCGGAATGACGGTATATCTCTATCGGGTTGCAGAAAAACAGGCGGGTGTCTATGTGCTGAATGAGAAATTTCAGGCATCCGGTGCGGATGTTTCCGGGGGTGGTTCCAGAGAGGCTGCGATCACTCTTACAAATTTTGTGAAGGCGCAGGGGATCCAGCCTTACCGGACCGGAACAGGAAGCGGAAAGCATGTGGTTTTTCGGAATCTTCCGGATGGAGAGGCTCTCTACCTTGTGACGGGGGATCCGATGACCGTTGGCGGCAAGACCTACATTCCGGCACCGGTTCTCGTGGAAGCGGGCGGTGCCGCGGCGGAAGCAGATATCAAGTGTGATATTGAAGAACCGGAAAACCCGACAAATCCAACGGAACCGACGAATCCGACCGAACCCACAAACCCGACGGATCCGTCGAATCCGACCTCTCCGACCCGTTATTATGATGACAGCGATGATGACGACTGGGATCCGACTCCGAATAAGAAGCCGACGATCACAACAGCGGCTGACGAGACGGTGACGATTACAGATGCGGAGACACAGTCGGAAACCAGAGTGGAGGAGAGTACGGCAGAGAGTGAAACAGAGACATCTACGGAGACAACCGTGGAGAACGAAAAGAAGCTTCCCCAGACAGGACAGCTGTGGTGGCCGGTAGGGATCCTGCTCTCCGCAGGCGCGATCCTTCTGGCGGCAGGTCTTGTGATGAAAAAGAGAAGTAAGGAAAAATAAAAGATTAAAGAGAAACATGAGGATACAGATATGAAAAAGAAAACGCTTCATCCAATCATGATTGCGTTACTGGCACTTTTTGTTCTGCTGCAGGCATTCTGCCTGACAGCATTCGGCGCTGAAAATCCGGAGGTGTGTATTCCGGCTGGAACAGAGACGGAGACTGTGAATCAGATCCTGACAGAAACGCTTCTCCCGGACAGTGAAGATACACTGGAATGGGAGTACAAGTGTGTTGGAAAGGAAGACGGTGGTCTGCTGAAAAATACCGCATGGGGATCAGTAGGCGGATTTGAAAGTACAACAAAAAAATACTTAGTGACTCACACCTATATCCATCCGGCGCTGGCAGACAATGCGGATGGTGAATATCAGGTACGCACAGGAGAGAAAAAATTCACAATCAGAAAAACAGCAAAACCTACCGTGGATTGCGAACTGCTCCGGGATCAGGAAATTCCGCTGATATATGACGAGGACGGAACCCTTAATGCCGAAGAGACGAAAGAAGAGATCTTCACGAGAGTTTTTTCAGCTTCCAATGCGGAGTTTATTACCTGTGACGATGTGACGATCCAGTACTACGGTAAAGCTGAGTCAGGCTCTGTAGGAAATCTCGGAAAGAACTGGGTCGCACTGGACGGGGAGACGGTGAATCTCCTGACCTATCCGGCAATCCCGGCAGGAAAACAGAAGATCCGTATTTTATGGGACGGCAATGAGGAGTATTCCGGTTTTGAAAAAGAGACAGACGTGACCATGACGGAACGGGAGCAGATGAAGTTCAATCTGAAAGAGGCTCCTTACGAAGTAGGGCTTGTTTTTGATCATGATCAGAATATCGATTATACTGCAACAGCAAAAGCGATCTACGAGGCTGTAGTGGAGTCCACAGAACCGGAAGTGGATTTTGATGAGTTCGAGGTGAAGTACAATGCAGATCCTTCCGGGCTCATTGAAAATTTCAAACCGCTCGATGATGAGTCACTTGTAACAAAGAAATTCGGCACGGGAAGCTGGAAGATCCGTATTTCCTGGGGCGGAAGCAGGGACTATGCGCCGGGCAGCGTGACGGTATCAGTAACAGTGACGGATAACCGGATCAACAGTAAAGTCGTATTAAAGAGCGAAACCTCCTTCACATATAATAAGGATGTGGAAGCAGTAAAACAGGCGGTTCTTGACAATGTGATCGACTGGGAAAATTCCGAGCTTCCGGAGCGGGATACACTGTCTGTTGACGATTTCACTTTTTCCTACAATGCGAGACTTTCTCTTCTGGACGGTTTGAGCAGCGAGCTCGGTGACAGCTTTGCTGACAAATTCCTGAACGGAGAAGGAATCAGGGACGATGTTCCGTTTGAAGGAAAAAGCTATGAACTCGGAGGAAAGGTTCTCGGAAGCTTCCCGCAGATCGGCGCAGGCGAGCAGAAGATCAAAGTGACCTTCAAGGGAAATTCGGAGTATCGCGCAAGTGAAGAAGCTGAGGGCAGCGTGACCATCAACAAAGCAAATGTGAAGGTCAGCGTCAACAGCGCCAGCAGATATGTGAGCGAGGCTGTGAAGGGCAGAGAGCTTGTCTCCACAGATCCGGAGGATCAGTTCAACCTGTATATCATCTACGCCGGAATCACCAGCAATGTGACTACAGGCGTTTATCTGGAGCTTCCGGAACAGTATACCTCCAACAGCACTGTCATCAAGATCGTAGATAAGGCGCTGGAAAGCTTAAATCAGCCAACCCTGACAGAAATGCTGCAGAACGGTATCACGGTCGGTGAGCTTAGAAAGCTTTTAAATGCCAGTGAAGTGATCGATGTGCTTGAGAAGATCGGTGTGGATACCGGTGCTCTGGGACAGGTCATCAAGGTGATTAACAAGCTTCCGTCCATCGCTGATAATCTCCGGATCAGTATCGGTGCCCCGAATCATGCCGGAATTTACAGCGTGACAGCAGTCACCGACAACAAGAACTACAATACGGGTGTCGGCGCCGGCGCTCTTGTCTTAAAGGCTGACAAGGCAAAGCTTGTATGGAACCAGAGTATCGGCAAAAAGATCTCTGCAGCGGAAGCGGCGGGTGCTGATTTCGGAGCTCGCCTGGAAATCGGCGGCGCAGCAGTTGCAGATCAGTCGAGCGTCAGTGTGCTGTATTCAGGCTTTACCAGCAAATGGAAAGTTTATTCCAGCACAACAACCCCGCCGACTGAGCCGGGGCGTTACACGATGACCGTAGTCGTTCTCGGCGGCAATTACCTTGCCTCCCCGATCAACCGGTCGTTCCAGATCACAAAATAAATTAAGAAAAGAAATTGGAAACCAGCACTTCACTTTTGCAGGATCAGGAAAGGGAGGTGCTGGTTTTTTATTTACGCGAACAACGAGCCAAAGTCCGCGCTTGCGCGAGACCTTGGCGA
>ERZ779895.2665-NODE-2665-length-15509-cov-5.993335_pt1 | contig 15509 bp, 15 predicted proteins | sample MGYA00511093_ERZ779895 | MGnify/ENA primary metagenome ERZ779895 (study PRJEB29588, sample SAMEA2142970) | human gut metagenome | biome: human gut; feature: human-associated habitat; material: faeces | place: Denmark | collected 2008/2010 ... | reverse complement strand
GCACGGTGGTGTGAGAGGTCGGCTGCTCAAATAATGGGCGGCCTCCTACTCGATTAAAATGTTGACAAAAAGAGTAGGATAAGATATCTTTATACTATTCTTGAAGTCGTGTTAAGGAGTGAGAAAACATGAAAAAATTATTTATCGCGCTGCTGGCGCTGGTAAGCCTGGCTGTTGTAGCGGCAGGCTGCGGCGGCAGCGACAAAAAGGCCGATCCCGTCGCCGACACAAAGGTTGTGCTGAAGGTTGGCGCTACCGCTGTGCCCCATGCTGAAATTCTTAACGATATCAAGCCAGCTTTGGCTAAAGAAGGCGTTGATCTGCAAATCATTGAATTCAGCGATTATGTAAAGCCCAATATGGCTCTGAACGACAAGGAGCTGGACGCTAATTTCTTCCAACACGAGCCCTATTTGGATACCTTTGCCAAGGAGCGCAATATGCCGCTGATTTCCGCAGGCAAGGTGCATATCGAGCCCATGGGTATTTATTCCAAGAAGATTAAGGATTTGAAGGATATTCCTAACGGCGCGAAAATCGCTATCCCGAACGACCCATCCAATGCAGGCCGCGCTTTAGCTTTGCTGGAAAGCGCTAAGCTGCTGAAGCTGAAGGACGGCGTAGGCGTTAAGGCTACCGTAGGCGATATTACCGGCAACGATAAAAAGCTGCAGATCATCGAAATTGAGGCCGCTTTGCTGCCCCGTTCCATGGACGATACCGATTTGTCCGTTATCAATTCCAACTTTGCTATGGAGGCTAAGCTGAACCCTGTGAAGGATTCTTTGTTCACCGAGCCGAAGGAATCTCCCTATGCTAATATCGTAGCAGTACGCAAGGGTGACGAGAGCCGTCCGGAAATTCAAAAGCTGATGAAGGCTCTGCAATCTCCTGAGGTAAAGAAATTTATCGAAGAAAAATATAAAGGCGCCGTCGTTCCGGCATTTTGATTAAAAGCGTAAAAGTCCGGCTGTGGGCCGGACTTTTTGTATGAAGGAGTATATATGCGTGACACTGGACAGCCTGGAGATTACCGCGCCTGTGCCTGTACAGCTTGAGGGCTGATGTGATATACTAAATACGGATAATTTATGCGCTATGCTTAGCCGCTGAATTAAGCATAGCGCTTTGTTTTTCGCAAGGTAATTGCTGTGAGAAGCTATAAAAAGCGCCTGCAAGCGCGTTTAGTAATATTTATGAAGAAATGGACGAGGTAAATCATGCGTAAATATGCAAAATTTTATCTGACGCCCAAGGGAGAGCGCGCAGCCCGCGGCGGCCATCCCTGGGTGTTCGGCGAGGAAGTAACCCATGTGGAGGGCAGCTATGTCAACGGCGATTTGGTAGACGTAGTTACGCCTAAGGGAAAGTATTTGGGAACAGGCTTTGTTAATGACACGTCGAAAATCAGAGTACGTATTATTTCTACGAATACGAATGATAAATTTGACGAAGCCTTTTGGGAACGGCGTCTGCGCTACGCTTTGGATTATCGCCGCACGGTGATGGGCGAGCAGGATTTTCAATGCTGCCGCTTGATTTTTGGCGAAGCGGATATGTTTCCCGGCTTGACCGTGGACCGCTTTAATGATTTGCTGGTGACGCAGACTCTGTCCTTGGGCATCGAGCTGCGTAAGCAGCTGCTGTTTGAGCTGCTGTTGAAAATTTTGCGGGAAATGGGGCAGGAGATCCGCGGTATTTTTGAGCGCAACGACGTGAAGATTCGCCTGCTGGAGGGCATGGAAGAGGGCAAGCATTGGTTTGCCACGCCGCTGCTGTCGCAGCCGGGCCTGCCTGCAACCGAGATTATAGAAAACGGCATTCGCTATACGGTGGATGTGGAAAATGGACAAAAAACAGGCTTCTTTTTAGACCAGAAGTACAACCGTCAGGCCATCGCTAAAATTGCCCAAGGCAAGCATGTGCTGGACTGCTTTACGCACACGGGCTCCTTTGCTTTGAACGCGGCGCAGGGCGGCGCGGCTTCCGTTACCGCGGTGGATATAAGCGCGGAGGCTGTGCAGATGGCCGACCATAACGCAGCTATCAATGGCTACGGTGATGTGATGCATGGCTTGCAGGCCAATGTTTTCGATCTGCTCAGCGAGCTGGTCAATAAGCATTCGCGGGAGTATGATTTTATCATTCTCGACCCGCCGGCCTTTACTAAATCCGGCAGCACGGTGAAAAACGCTATCCGCGGCTACAAGGAAATAAATTTGAAGGCTATGAAGCTGCTGCCCCGCGGCGGCTATTTGGCTACCTGCTCCTGCTCGCATTTTATGAAGGAAGAATATTTTGTGGAAATGCTCAGGGAGGCGGCTAAGGACGCCAATGTGTCTTTGCGGCAGATTGAAGCGCGGCAGCAGGCGCCGGATCATCCGATTCTGTGGTCCGTGCCGGAAACTAATTATCTTAAATTTTATATTTTCCAGGTCGTTTAAGCGAAGGAGGGTATGCTTATGCTGGCGTTAGAGGGTATTCGGGTGCTGGATATGTCGCGGCTGCTGCCGGGGCCGTACTGCACCATGCTGCTGGCCGATTTCGGCGCAGAGGTCATTAAAATCGAGGAGCCCGGCAAGGGCGATTATTCCCGCAGCTTTCCGCCCTTTTTAAAGAATTTCGGCTACTGGCATTTGCAGCTGAACCGCAATAAAAAAAGCGTGACGCTGGATTTAAAAAGCGAGGGCGGCAAGCAAGCCTTTTTGGAGCTGGTAAAGACTGCCGAGGTGGTTGTGGAAAGCTACCGTCCCGGCGTGCTGCAAAAGTTGGGCGTGGATTACGCCGCTGCCAGCAAGGTCAATCCTAAAATTATTTACTGCTCTCTGACCGGCTATGGCTCCAAGGGGCCGTTAGCGAAGCAGGCCGACCATGATATCGGCTATGTGAGTCTGGCCGGGATTACGGCTATGAGCGGCGAAGCTGAGGGCAAGCCTGCTATCCCCGGCGTGCTCATGGCTGATATGAACGCGGCTTTGGCGGCAGGTATGAGTATTATGATTGCGCTGCGTCATGCGCAGGCCACGGGCGAGGGGCAGGAAATAGATATTTCGCTGTACAATGTTGCTATGACGCTGATGCCCGGCGCGGCGAGCCTGTATTTCGGCAGCGGCGTTGTGGCGCAGCGGGGCAATAACTGGCTGACGGGCGCTAACGCTAACTATAATATTTATGAAACCAAGGACCATCGTTATCTTTCCGTAGGCTGTTTGGAAAAGAAATTCTGGCGCAATTTGTGTTCGGTACTGGAGCGTGAGGATATGGTGGACTTAGTGGACGATAATACTAAGCATCCGTATCTGATGCAGCAATTGCAGCAGGAATTTGCCAAGCGCACCTTGGAGGAATGGTCGCAGCTTTTGGCAGGACAGGATACCTGCGTGACGCCGGTGCTGGATTTTGCCGAAGCCGTGGCGGCGGAGCAGACCAAAGCCAACGAGATGGTGCTGACGGTGAAGGACGAGGAACTGGGAGAATACCGGCAGCTTGGCTTCGCTATGAAGCTGAGCAAAACACCTGCCAGCCTGCGCAAAAGAGCGCCGCGCTTAGGCGAAGATAATGAAGAAATTTTAAACGGCTTGCCGGGTGTAAAATAAGCGTGCGAAAACATTTTGAAAAAATTTTCAACACGGCTGCTGCGCAGCTTAACAACTGTAAACGAGTAAATAAAAAATCCGCTGCTGGGCAGCGGATTTTTGTCGTTTAAGCTTAGATTTTGTATTTTAAGTCTTTTTCCATAATAACGCCGGTTTCGGGGTTAATGGTCATTTCGCCGCGCAGAGCGGGAGTGTGGAATTTTACTTCGTATTCATAAAGGCCGTCGTCGTTATCTAATTCCAGCTTATAAATTCTGGCGTCGGGATATTCTTTAGCAACGATAGCTTGTACGTCGTTGGCAGAAAGGATAATTTTGGTGCTGCCAATCTGAGTTTTAATATCCATGGAAAACTCTTTGATAGCACCGGTGGCCTGCAGAACCTCAACCTCATATTCAGTATTGGTGGTATTGTCATAGAATTTTACTTCATATAACGGATGATAATGTTTCAGATTTTCTGCTTTAGTATAGATATGAGTGCTGGTTGCAGGCACTTCTTTCTGGGCGATAGCAAGAGCTTCGTCCGCGCTGATTAAAGAAGCTGCAAAAGCAGTAACGGAAATAGCGAGGGTTGCCAAACCGGCAGTGATGATAGCGGCTATTTTTTTCATAGGTAAGCCTCCTTTAAAGCTAATTTTTTCTTGATTAAATTTTACTAAAATAGTATGAATTAGTCAAGTGAAAAAACTGTGAAGCAAAAGCCGTTTTAAAGCCTTGAATTTACAATCTAAGTGCAACAGAAAAAAGAAATAGTGACTCATAGCCGAAGAACCTTTAAAATGGTATTTGCGGACTACCAGAAAAGGAGACGGCTATGAATCACTATCTTAGCATAGAAGAGCGAGAAAGTATACTGTTTATGCGAGGCGAAGGAAAAGGAATCCGAGCGATAGCGACAGCCCTTGGAAGATCGGCTTCAACAATCAGCAGAGAGTTGAAACGAAATCAAACAAAGAACGAATATTCGCCATCACAGGCCGAAAAAAAGTATCGGCGTAGAAGAAAGCGTTGTTGTCGAAAGAAGATATTGGCATATCCTAACGCAAAGGCCGTTGTGAAAAGGCTCTTTCTGGAAGAACAATGGTCGCCTGAGCAAATAGCCAAACGACTGAAAGCAGAAGGGAATGCTATCCATGTAAGCTACTCAACGATATATCGTGCAATTTACGCCAGAATGCTGGACGAAAAGAAACTGTCTCATGGCGAACGTGGAGTTGTTCGCAAACTGCGTCACCGCGGCAAAACCCGTCATAAAAAAGGAACCGAAGAAACCAGAGGCAAGCTAAAAATCAGCAATCCCATTGAAGAACGGCCTCAAGAAGCGAATGAGCGAAGTGCATTCGGTCATTGGGGAGCCGACACTGTATCAGGAAAAACAGGCTCTTCGTGCATGATTACGCTTACAGATAGAAAGTCTCGCTTTCTTCTCCTCAGGAAGATTCCAAAGAAAAACTCTGTCTTTGTCAGAGACGGAATCATTGAACTCTTACAGCAGCTCCCAGATGACAAAGTGTCTTCAGTTACGCCAGACAGAGGCAAAGAGTTCTCTCGACATTCAGAAATTACAGAAGCAATGAAGGGCCTTCCGTTCTATTTCCCCAAGCCTCACGCACCGTGGGAGAGAGGGACAAACGAAAATACGAACGGACTGATCCGAGAGTATTGTCCCAAATCTGTTGATCTTGAAACTTTCGATGAAAGTTACTTCACCACATTCACCGCAAAACTAAATCGACGTCCCCGCAAATGCCTCGGTTGGAAATCTCCCTATGAGGTTTTCTTCGATGTAGCGTTGCACTTGACTTGACAATTCAAGGCAATAAAAAAGCTGCGCACGAAAATGGTGCACAGCGAATATTTTAAATGGTGGCCCCAGCAGGATTCGAACCTGCGACCTTTTGATTCGTAGTCAAACGCTCTATCCAGCTGAGCTATGGAGTCACAAGATTGCGCTTGTTTCAAGCAACATTGATATTATAGCGAAAGGAAATAGATTTGTCAATGTTTTTTTATAATTTATTTGACGTTGGCTTTTTGCTTTTGCTGTTTTGTTTGGCAGCATTGGCGCGTCTTTCCGCCCAGCCGCAGTAAATGAAGCAGGTCAGAGCAAAGAGGAAGAAGACGAGACTGGTAGCTTGGGCCGACTTTAGCCCGAACAGCCAAGGCTCGGCGTAATCGCCGCGCAGCATTTCCAAAAAGAAGCGGACTATGGAATAAAGCATAGCGTACATACACAGCGCTTGGCCGCGGGCGTGCTTAGTGGTGCGGAAAAGCAGCAGCATAGCGAAGATTACGACGTCCAGCTGTCCTTCCCAGACTTCGGCAGGCCAAAGCGGCACGGGGCCGTAGGTTTTATAGGCCAGCGTTCCTTCCGGGTACAGCAGGCCGAAATTACCTCCTGTAGGCGTGCCGAAGGCGTCGCCGTTGAGCAGGTTCGCCATGCGTCCGATAGCCTGGCCGATGAGCAGGGAAGGGGATACGATGTCGCCGAAGGTTACCCAGTCGATATCGTGCAGCTTGCAGTAGGCTACGCCTGCGGCGATGCCTGCCAGCATACCGCCCTGCACCGCCATGCCGCCCTGCCAGACAAAGGGAATTTCCAGCAGATGCTCGCTGTAATAATCCCAATCGAAAAAGAATACGTCCCATAAGCGGCCGCCGATGAGTCCGGCAAAGCCGCCGTAAATACCGATGTCCAAAACGTGCTGGTGCCAGCGGCCGTCCTGCTTGGCTAAAAAGTAGGCCGTGCCCGTCGCCAGAAAAATTGCTGTGCAAAGTATCAGGCCGTACATGCGCACGGGGAAATCGCCTATGAAAAATAAATATTGATGCATAGTTACCTCCTTGTTATGTAAAGTCGCCGTAATTTTTAACGGCAGCTTTATTTTACTGTTTAGAATTTTATTGTAACATATTTGGCCCGATTTATCAGCGATAATCTTGTGACTTTTGTTGCTATTACCGCAGGTTTAGGAGCTAGCGATAAAAATGCGTGAATTTTATTAATTAGTTTTTGTAGAATGTATAGTAGAACCTTGACAAACTGATTAAGATAGTATGAAAGAAAATTGCGATAGGAAAGATATTTGTAGAGATATTTATTGGTGGATTAACTGATAAATTTCTTGACTTTTTATTAGAGGATGGTATTATTATATGTAGATAGAAATGTGAAGGAGGTAATAAATATGTCTAATGTTGCTAGTGCGATTTTGGATACCATACCTATTAGTCAGTTTAATAGAGGCATGGCTGGTAAAATTTTTGCTGAAGTAAAAGAAAAAGGCGCTAGGGTTGTTATGAAAAATAATTGTGCTGAATGTGTTTTGTTGGCTCCAAACGAATACATTCGCCTTATAGAATTGGCTGAAGATGCGAAGTTGGCTGCTGTTGCTGCTAAACGCATGGAATCCTTTGATTTAAAAAATACTGTGACTGCTGATGAAGTTTATAAAAAATATGGTGTCGATGAAATAGATACCTCTGATTTTGATGAGGTTGAATTTGAATGAATTGGGAAGTAGTATTTACTCAAGAAGAGGAATCTACAAGACTCACGGTCAACTCCAGACTACATTGTAAGAGAATAGGCATACAAAAATACAAGGCAAAGAAATTTATTGCCTTGTATTTTTATAGTGATAATTTAATTTTTGCTGCTTTTTTAGTTCGCTTGACGTGAAAGTCATCGTAAATAAAATAAACGCTGAAATTCATTTGAATCTCAGCGTTTTCCTATTCGTGGTAGCGCCACGGGGAATCGAACCCCGGATTTCGCCTTGAGAGGGCGACGTCTTAGCCGCTTGACCATGGCGCCATTTGGCTCCGGGACTAGGACTCGAACCCAGACCGAATGATCCAGAGTCACTTGTGCTACCATTACACCATCCCGGAGTACTTGGTGTTCATCAGAACAATGAAAATTATAGCAGGTTTCAAAGAATTTGGCAAGCCCTTTTTGAGAAAAAATAATAATTTTGTGCAGATTTTTTTGTGAAATTATTTTAGCGGCTTTGGCGATGCTTTGGTAATTTACAAAAGAGGCGGTTTATGTTAATATATGAATATCTGAACAGATTTTAGAATTTGTTCGGCTGAGTTCTTGACAAGTCTAATAGTAAGAGTTACAATTAAATATGTGATATGATGATTAAAGATACGAGATTAAGTCGCGTATACTTAATTATAAAACGGAATTAAATAGGAGGGCTAAGTATGAAATTAGTATCTAAACTTATGGTCGGGCTTTTGGCATTCAGTCTGAGCTCTTTCATTGCCGGATGCGGCCAGGAGCAAAAGGACGCCAACGCTCCGGCCAGCATGCAGCAAATGTTGGCGGATAAAGCCAGCAAGGCCGAAGTAAAGCAGGATTTTATGCCTGTTACCGAAATTAAGGAAGGTCGCAAAAATGTTTATGCTGTAATTAAAGTCATTAAGGGAGATTACTGGCAGGAGGTAGTCAACGGCTTGAAGGCTGGCGGCGACGCTGCCGATTGCAATGTGTATGTGGGCGGCCCCTTTAAAGAAATGGATTGGGAAACGCAAAGGTCCATGCTGGAGGAGTTGGGAGATAAAAAAGCGGACGCAGTTATTCTGGCACCGTCCGACAGCCTGAAGCTGATTCCTACAGCAGAAGCCGTACAAAAGAAACAGCTTCCTTTAGTTTTGATAGATACCGGTTTAAATAGCAAAAGCTTTGACGCCGCCTTTATGACTAATAACTATGTGGCAGGCACTGAGGCCGCTGCCGAAATGCTGAAATTGCTGCGCGACAATGGCGTCAAAGAAACCGCTAACGCTACTATTGCTATTAAGGTCAGCAGCTTGACCAGCCAGAACATGGTAGAACGTGTGGAAGGCATCAACGCTTATTGGAAGGCTAACGCTCCCGCTGCCTGGAAGCTGGACTCCAAGGTGCTGGTTGACTTTGGCGATAAGGATTTGTCCACGAAGCTGGGCGAAGAAGCTATGGCCAATATTTCTGATTTGAAGGGTTTTATAGCCTGCAATAACCACGCTGCCGTGGCTACTTCTAACGCCGTTAAAAATAGTAAACGCAAGGACGTTATGCTGGTTGGCTTCGACTATTCTAAAGAAATCGCCGAATTGATTGCCGACCCGGACTTAAAGGCCGTTTCTATTGCGCAGAATCAATATCAAATGGCTATGGAGGGCGTAAAGGCGGCCGTCGCTATGGCTAAGGGCGAAAAGCTGGCGCAGGCTGACGTGGATACCGGCGTAGAGGTAGTAAATATCAGCAATCACAAGGATTTTGAAACGAGACATAAAAAATAAATACTAAAGTATTAACTCAGGCGCAGGCGGCGAACAGGCAACCTGCGCCGATTTCTTTTGGCAAAAGCCGCCGCTTGTGTTAAACTATCACTACGCAGTTTGATACAAAACGGGGAAAATAGGATGGAACGAGAAAATACAACGCGAAGGCGTGCGCGCTATTTTTTAATAGATACTATACGCGGCGCCGCCATCATGGGCGTGGTCCTGTACCATTTTTTGTATGATTTAAATGTAGTGTTCGGCCTGGAGCCGACTTGGGTAAAGCGTCCTGTAGTGGAGCTGTGGCAGGAGGGAACCTGCTGCTTGTTCATTATGGTTTCGGGGTTCGTCTGGCGCTTAGGGAAAAAGTCCTGCCTGCGCCGGGGCATGCAGCTCAACCTGTTGGGGTTGCTGATTACGTTGCTTACCTTGGCGTTTATGCCGTCGCAGATTATTTTGTTTGGTATGCTTAATTTTATGGGCTGCGCCGCCTTATTAATGTTGCCGTTAAGCGAGCTGTTTGATAAACTGCCGTCGCCTTTCGGTATGGCGCTGAGCTTGCTGGCGTTTCTTTTCTTCCGCGATGTTGCTGACGGCGCAGTGGGCCTGAGCGCGTTATGGTCGACGGCGATGCCGGATATTTTATACGAAAGTAAAATTTTGCTGCCGCTGGGCTTTCCTTATCCTGGCTTTTATTCCAGCGATTATTTTCCGCTGCTGCCGTGGATGGGCATGTTTATTTTTGGCTATTATTTGTACGCTTACTGTGAGGAGCGCGGAACGCCGGAACGGCTGGCTGTTGGCGAGCTGCCGCTGGTAACGGCTGCCGGGCGGCATACGCTGATGATTTATCTGCTGCACCAGCTAGTGTGTTTGCCTTTGGCGGCAGTTATCATGTATTTTGCGGCCTGAGCGTTTTCGATATTTGACTAAATTGCTTCTTGCTGCACGCGCTTGGGCTTTGCTGTTTGCGGCACGAACACATAAATATAAGCAGTGATAAAATTATTAAAAAATACGTGAAAGTTTAGTAAAAAAGGTGTATAATTAACAGGACTGTTGCACTGAATTACAAATACATTGTTTTCAAGGGAGAGAAATAGTATGAGTGAAAAGCAAGCTTCGCAGGAGGTTTTAGATAAAAAGGCGCAGGCTCTGCTGGAGGAAAAGGAATCCGATGCGCGTATGCGTACCTATAAAGGGCCTCTGAATAAGCTGATAGTCGGGCTGCTGTGCGTTTGGGCTGCCTTTCAGCTGTACTTTACAACTTTGGGCGCTATCAGCGCCATCAACCTGCGCGCTATCCATTGTATATTCCTGTTAGTTTTTACCTTTTTGCTTTTTCCTACATATAAAAAAGAAAAGCGGCTGCGCAGTCTGCCGCCGGTGTGGGATATGCTGCTTATCGCCGTGGGCGTCGGCAGCTTTACGTATCTGATTTTGAATTTTCCGCGTATCGCTATGACGGGCGGCCGCATCGACGATTTTGAGGTTGTTATTGCAGGCGCGGCCCTGCTGGTTGTGTTTGAAGCGGCTCGCCGTGCTTCCGGAAATTTGGCGGTGCTGGCGCTGCTGTTTTTGGGCTACAACTGGTTCGGCGAATATTTGCCGGGCTATCTGGGGCATAACGGCTTTACGCTCAAGCGTGTGCTGATTACGCAATTCTGGGGCACGCAGGGCGTACTTGGCACCGGTATCGGCGTATCCGCCACTTATATTTTTCTGTTCGTACTTTTTGGCGCTTATTTGAAATACAGCGGCTTTTCCAAATTCATCAACGACTTTTCGCTGACGCTGGTGGGGCAGACTCCCGGTGGTCCGGCGAAGGTTGCCGTGTTGGCTTCCGCGCTTATGGGCATGATTAACGGCTCCGCCGTAGCCAACGTAGCGACGACGGGCACGATTACGATTCCTTTGATGAAGCAAACGGGTTACAAAAAAGAATTTGCCGGAGCCGTTGAGGCGGTGGCTTCTACCGGCGGCCAATTCTGCCCGCCAATTATGGGCGCCGTGGGCTTCGTCATGGCGGAATTTTTGGGCATCAGCTATACGAAGGTTATGCTGGCGGCCATTGTTCCGGCGCTTTTGTATTACGTGGGCCTTTTAATGGCCGTGCATTTCGAGGCGATGCGCCTGGGGCTGTCCGGCTTGTCCAAAGAAAATATTCCCAACGCGATGAAGGTAGTGAAGGAGCAGGGCCATCTGGTTATCCCGCTGGTGATGCTTATCGGGTTGATGTTCGCTGGTTATACGCCTTTATACGCGGCGGTCTTTTCCATTTTCGGCACTATCGCCGCCAGCTGGCTGCGCAAGGAAACACGCATGACGCCGCAAAAAATTCTGGACGCTACGGTGGAGGGCGCGAAGGGCGCTGTTTCCGTCGGCGTGTGCTGCGTTATCATCGGCGTCATTATCGGCACGGTAACGCTGACCAGTATGGGCTTGAACATGGGCTATTTGATTCTCTATCTGGTGGAAAATAATAATATTTACCTGACGGGCTTTTTGGTAATGATTATGTCCACGATTTTGGGCATGGGAGTGCCGGGCGTGGCGGCTTACGTAATCGTGCAGGCCGTAGCCGTGCCCGTGCTTATCGACGCGGGCGTTCTGCCGCTGACCTCGCATTTGTTCTGCCTGATTTACGCCTGCCTGTCCAATATTACGCCGCCCGTAGCCATCAGCGCCTACGTGGCGTCGGGAATTGCCGGGTCCGACCAGACGAAAACGGGCCTGTGGGCTATGCGCCTGGGCATTATCGGTTTCATTATACCGTTCTTTTTCCTAGATAATCCGGTGCTGCTCATCGGCGTGGACCCCGACGCCACCATGTATGCCACGCTTTGGGCCGTGTTCACGGCTTTGCTGGGCACGGCTGGCTTGGTAGCCGGGCTGGAGGGCTGGCTCATCAAGCGCTGCAATATTTTGGAGCGCGTAATTTTAATCGCCTTGGCGCCGACGCTGCTGTACCCCGGCGTGCTGACGGACGCTATCGGTATCGCCGTCTTTGCCGCCGTAGCGGGCGTGCAGCTTGTGCGTAAAAAATAATCTGTTTACCTTGCCTTCAGGTGAAGGCTCAATAATAAAATTTTCAAAGGGAGAGGATTTTATGAAATCATTTGCTAAATTCAAAAAGCTGGCCTGCGTTGCTTTGGCAGTTACCATGATGGCCGGTGCAATCGCTGGCTGCGGCGGCGAAAAGAAGGAGGCCGCTAAGGCTCCGGAAAAAATTGTGAAGATTAACTTCCCGACCGCAGGCGCTTCCGGCGCTTTGTATGCAGTTGGCGCCGCTATTACCAACAACTGGACAAAAAATGTTCCGGGAGTGCAGGCTGCCAGCCAGGCTTCCGCAGGCGGTATCGCCAACCTGAATATGGTTGCCGGAAACGAAGCGCAGGTTTCCATCGCCATCAGCTCCAACGTGCTGCAATGCCTGAACGGTACCGACAGCTTTAAGGACCATGCCTACAAAGATTTAAAAGTTATCGGCGGCCTGTACATGAACCCGAATCAGGTTGTCGTTACGAAAAACTCCGGCATTAAAACTCTGGCCGACGTTAAGGGCAAGCATTTTGCCGTAGCCGCTGCCGGTTCTTCCGTTTACAACGAATGCGAGAACCATTTTACCACCGTGGGCATGAAATTCCCGGAGGATATTAAAGCCGAGCTGATTGCCTTCGGCCCTGCCGCCGATATGCTGCAAAACGGCACCTTGGACGGCGCGTGGATTATGTCCGGCGCTCCTGCCGCAGCCGTATCCCAGGCTTTGACAGCTAACTGCCAGCTGGTGGAAATCGACGACCAAACACTGGAAGCTTTGAAGGCTAAATATCCCTGGTACGCTAAATATACCATTCCTGCCAAGACCTATCCCAATCAGGATAAGGATATCCAAACCTCCGCTATTAAAATGGTTATGTTCTGCCGTCACGATTTGAGCGAGGACACCGTGTATAAGCTGACGAAATCCTTCTGGGAGCACATCGACGAATTGGGGAAGGCGCAGAAGAATCTGCAGGGCTTGAAGCCTGCCGACGCCGTTAAGGATATCGCCAACCTGCCGCTGCATCCCGGCGCTGAAAAATATTATAAAGAAATTGGCGTGCTGAAATAATTTGCTGGCTGCCGCTGCGCCTGGGCCTGCTGCAGGTTTTAAAATTGCCCAAGGCTTTGCAGTTGATTTTTACCGCCCGCAACAGCGGCACCTTTACGCAGGTGAACGCCATTACTTCCATTACTAACGTGTCCTTCGGCGTGCCCGTGCTGTATACGGCCGCTATCTTAACGGCTTGATGGCCATACCGAATCTTATCACTCTGCTGGGCTTGAGCGGCGTGGTGCTTGCCGAGACGAAATTGTATTTTGCGTATTGGGAGAAAGTTCACAGCAGAAAAAAGCATATCGCGCAGGCTAGTGGCGCTGTTTTAGGCATGGAGCAGCACTGAGGCCATGAAAATTTTCCTTCACCGTCTTTCGGGGCGGTGATTTTTTTCGCGCTTTTACCGACCGGTATAGCAGGGGATATCGGACGAAAGAAAAAAATTGCCGGCGAATATTTTCACCGGGACCGCGTTTCATAGACAAAGCGCAAGCAGATATGCTAAAATAATATGATAAGAATGGCGCAGTTCGCCCTTGGGCGGCAAACCGTTTTGGTAATTGCAGAAAGCAATCTTTGCTGTAAATTCGCCGGTGAGTGGGAGGCAATGAAATTGTTAGCTGATAATTTAAAATTAGTACAAAAGCAGATAGCGGACGCTGTTGCCCGGCGCGAGCATAAGGACTGGCTTACGGGCGGCGAGGTGACCTTGGTGGCAGTGACGAAAAATCATCCGCCGGAGGTGATTACGGAAGCCCTGGCCCTGGGCGTGCGGAACATTGGCGAAAACCGCGTGCAGGAAGCCAAGCATAAGCAGGAGGCCCTAGGCAAGCAGGGAACCTGGCATTTAATCGGCCATTTGCAGAGCAATAAGGCACGGCAGGCCGTGGCCTTGTTCGACCTTATCGAATCGGTGGACAGCGAGCATTTGCTGGCGGCAGTGAATAAAGAGGCCGAGCGCATCGGCAAGGTGCAGGATATTTTGCTGCAGCTGAACATCGCCCATGAGGAGCAAAAGAGCGGTCTCGGACGGGAGGATTATTTAGCCCTGCTGCCCAGGCTGGCGGCTTATAAAAACGTGCGCCTGCGGGGGCTGATGGTCATTGCGCAGAAGTGCGACGATGTGGAAGAAACGCGGCCGGTATTTGCCGCCGGTTATCGCGCTTTTGCCCGTTTAAAGGAGCAGCGCCCAGAGGTGGATATTCTTTCCATGGGCATGAGCGGCGATTATATTATCGCCGTCGAGGAGGGCGCCAACTGCGTCCGCGTAGGCACGGCGCTTTTTGGTCAGCGCGATTATAGTCTGAAATTCTAAAAATTTATGTAAAGCTGGTGAATATATGAAATTTATCGACCGTATTATGGACGCTTTAAGCTTATATGACGAGGAGGAGCTTCTGGACGAGGAGCTGGAATTGAAAAAACCCCTGCCGAAGGAAGAACCCAAGGAGAGCGGCACGCTTTTCCGGCAGAAGAACGTAACCGCGGCGAATCCGTCTGCCGCTCCTGCCCCGGCCAAGGAAAAGAAGCCGCTGCTGAGCTTTAAGAAACCGCAGAGCGCGGCCAAGCCGGAGGAAAATAAAATGGGCAGCCGCACGCTGAACCTGCCCGTGGCCAACAAGATGGTCAGCGTGGTGGTGCTGGAGCCCGTGAGCTTCGACGATTCGCAGAAAATTGCCGACTACCTGCGCAGCAGCAAGCCCGTGGTAGTAAACTTCCAAAACACGGACAACGTGGTGGCTAAGCGCATGACCGATTTTATCAGCGGCACGATTTACGCTTTGGGCGGCAGTATGCGCAAGCTGGGACGCAATATTTTGGTGTGCGCGCCCAAGAACGTGGATATTGACGCCGGTGAGGAAATGTATGACGATAAAGGAGAGCAGCCATGGAAAAAATAAAGGCTTTATCCGTTAAAAAATTAGCCTTCGTAGGCGGCGGCGCTATGGCCGAAGCCATTATCAAGGGCATTATCGCCGGGGGCCTGCTGCCTGCCGAAGCTATCAGCGTGGGCAACCGCACGCAGAAGCGCTGCAATTATTTAAAGGAAAGCTACGGCGTACAGGCCATGACCGATAACGCGGCGGCTGTGGCCGGGGCCGACCTGGTTATTTTCGCCGTGAAGCCCCAGGTAGCGCCCGTCGCTTTAACGCCGGAGCTGGCTGCGGCGATGAAAAAGGACTCCTGGGTGCTGTCCATTATGGGCAGCGTAACGCTGGAGCAGCTGCACCGCTATGCGCCGGGGTTCCCCGTAATCCGCACCATGCCCAACACTCCGCTGGCCGTGGGCGCGGGCATGGCGCTGTGCTGCGCCGAGCGGTTAACGGAAGCTATGAGGCGGGACGCAGCGGCTATTTTCGGCTCCTGCGGTGAAATTGAATTTGTTGACGAAAGCGCTATCGACGCTATTTCGGCTATTTCCGGCTGCGGGCCGGGCTATTGCTTCGTGATTATCGACGCGCTGGCCGACGCCGGCGTGCGCGCGGGCCTGCCCAGAGCGCTGGCCATTAAGCTGGCGGCCCAGACGCTGGCCGG
>ERZ779895.2663-NODE-2663-length-15519-cov-11.317641_pt1 | contig 15519 bp, 16 predicted proteins | sample MGYA00511093_ERZ779895 | MGnify/ENA primary metagenome ERZ779895 (study PRJEB29588, sample SAMEA2142970) | human gut metagenome | biome: human gut; feature: human-associated habitat; material: faeces | place: Denmark | collected 2008/2010 ... | reverse complement strand
GCACCGCACTGACGCATCCAGCCCCTCCGGCGGCTTTACGCCGTCGCTGACGGCCACGGCCAGCACCCGCGCCCCGTGGCGCAGGGCTTCCTCCACCAGCTTGGGACTGTCGCAGAGGAACTCCCCCTGCTGCCGCCGGAAGGCAGCGCTGTCCAGTCGGCGCATATGCTCCAGCAGCGGATTTTTACGACTGGTGATGCGCTCCATACGCCCTCCCCATTTTGGCGCGCCGCCGGTAAGGCGGTGTGCCCGAATATTCTTTATAATATAGGTGTGTTTTCCCGTTGTCAACATAAAATCAGGGAACGCCGGTGGGCGCTCCCTGATTTTTGTCTGATTTTTATGGTTTTCCGGTTACACGCAGTGGCCGTTCCGCCGGATCACGTCCACCACGCGGTCCACGCACTGGCGGCAGACAGCGTCCTCCGGCGCTTCCACCATGACCCGCAGCACCGGCTCTGTGCCGGATTCCCGCACCAGCACGCGGCCGGTGTCCCCCAGCTCCGCAGCCACGGCATCCACCGCGGCCTGCACATCGGGGTCCTCCCGCGCCGTCTTTTTGTCCCGGACGCGGACGTTCTCCAGCACCTGGGGATAGATGGTGAGGCCCTCGGTCAGCTTGCTGAGGGGCTTCTTCTGCTCCAGCATCACCTCCATCAGCTTCAGGCTGGTGAGCACGCCGTCGCCGGTGGAGGCGTACTTGGAGAAGATGATGTGGCCCGACTGCTCGCCGCCCAGCGCGCAGCCGTTCTTGGCCATGTACTCGTAGACGTACTTATCGCCCACGGCGGTCTTGGCGTAGGAAATCCCCTCGCGGTCAAAGGCGCGGTACAGGCCGAAGTTGGACATGATGGTGGTCACCACCGTGTTGTGGGGCAGCTCGCCCTGCTGCTTCAGGTGCCGCCCGCAGACGTAGAGGATATGGTCGCCGGTGATGATGCCGCCCTGCTCATCCACGGCAAGGCAGCGGTCGGCATCGCCATCGTAGGCGAAGCCCACATCCAGCTCGTTGGCCAGCACAAAGCGGCGCAGGGCCTCGATGTGGGTGGAGCCCACGCCGTTGTTGATGTTGAAGCCGTCGGGCTCATCGCCCATGACGTAGGTCTTGGCGCCCAGTGCGTCAAAGACGCTCTTGGCAATGGTCCAGGCGCTGCCGTTGGCGCAGTCCAATCCCACGCGCTTGCCCTTAAAGGAGAACAGCCCCAGAGAGATGAGGTAGCCCACGTAGCGGTTGCGGCCCGCCACATAGTCCACCGTGCGGCCGATGTGGTCCCGCCGGGCCAGAGGGATCTGCTGCCAGCGCTGGCCGAACACCTCCAGCTTGCCGTCCAGATAGTCCTCGATGAAGGCGATGGTGCCCTCGTCCATCTTCTCACCGCTGCCGCTGATGAGCTTGATGCCGTTGTCGTAGTAGGGGTTGTGGCTGGCGGAGATCATGATGCCGCAGTCGAACCCGTCCGTCCGCGCCACAAAGGACACGGAGGGCGTGGTGGTCACATGCAGCAGATAGGCATCCGCGCCGGAGGCCACCAGTCCCGAGGCCAGCGCGTACTCAAACATGTAGCTGCTGCGGCGGGTGTCCTTGCCGATGACCACCCGCACCGGCGTGGTGTCGCCGCTGCGGCGCTTGGTCTCACCGTAGTACCAGCCCAGAAAACGTCCCACCTGATAAGCGTGGTCCGCCGTCAGGTCCACATTGGCCTCACCACGGAAGCCGTCTGTTCCGAAATATCTCCCCATAGTCGCTCCTTACTCCTCCCGCTGGGCGGCGATGTCGCCGCCGCGCTTATAGATGCTGTCCGCCGGTACCGTCCCCCGCACGGAGGACAACGGGTAGACACGGCTGCTCCGGCCCACCACCGTGCCGGGGTTCAGCACGCTGTTGCAGCCGATCTCCACGTGGTCGCCCAGCATGGCGCCCACCTTCTTGCGTCCCGTCTCCGCACGCTCTGCGCCGCAGCGAACCACCACCAGCGTCTTGTCAGACTTGACGTTGGAGGTGATGGAGCCCGCGCCCATATGGGCCTTATAGCCCAGGATGCTGTCGCCCACGTAGTTATAGTGGGGCGTCTGCACGCCGTCGAACAGGATGACGTTCTTCAGCTCCACGGAGTTGCCCACCACGCAGTTGTCGCCCACCAGGGCGCTGCCGCGGATGAACGCGCCGTGGCGCACCTCCGTGCCTGCGCCGATGATGCAGGGTGCGCCCAGATAGGCGGTGGGCGCCACCACGGCGGTCTTGTGTACCCAAACCTCCGGCGCGCGCTGCGCAAAGTCCGGCTCCAGTGTGGGCCCCAGCTGCCGGATCAGGTCACCGATGCCGGCCAGCGCCTCCCAGGGATAGGTGAAGCCCGCCAGATACGCCGCCGCACGGGTATGGGACAGGTCGAACAGGTCTTGAATGGTATACATGACAATAGCCCCCTTGTCTCCGCGCCTTCTGGTCTATGATACGCTCCAACGGCGCGGTTAGAAGCATTATACTATTCCGCCGCCCCCTCTGGCAAGAGTTTCTGCGGAAAAAGAGAAAAACAGGCGGCCCAAAATGGGCCGCCTGTTTTGCGTGTTTACTTGTCCAACGGCTTCATGGTCGGGATTTGAGTTTTGACCGTTTCATCTTGCTTCATCACAGCCCGTTTTGCCTGAAATTTGGCGTTTTTATGCGGTTTTTCAAACTTTTTAAATCTCATAAACTGTCCTCCCGTTTCGTCTGATTCGGGGCAAAAGTTGTAGAAAAGTTGTAAAAAGTTGTAGGCCGTTTTTTTCGCCTTTTTTCAATCGTTTTTCCAGAAAATCACAAGCAGAATATTCTGCGGAGAATTTCCAAAAAATAGTGCGATACATTCTGCAGCTATGAAGTACATCCCGAATGCTGCACCTCTCGGCATAACCAACATACATGAAGAGCAATCCGTTAACCCAAATCAGCCAAAATACCAGCCGGATTCTCTAAGCCATACAATAATAGTATAAGCCAGAAAACCATTCAAGTCAACGCTTTTCTCGTAGCATGTTCCAATTTCATACCTTATATATAAAAAGGAGATTCTTATGCCAGCCTATCAATTACAAATTAAACAGGTGGTGGACTATCCACGCTGTCGGATTTACCGACAGTTTATCCATCGTCTGATAGATGACCGGAGCATTCGCGCAAGCGGCGGCTCCGGCCTTTTTCATTATATTCTGGATCATAGCCTGCACAGCTTGTCCTATGGAATGCGCCAGAAGGTTGCGATTGCATCGGCAGAGGCGATTGACCCGGAAATCTATGTCATGGATGAACCGTCTGCCAATCTGGATATTGCATCTACTTATCGCTTTGCGGACATTATCTGCGATTTGAAACAGCAGGGAAAAACCATTATCATAATATGTGGCCTCATAGGACTGCACGCCAGGGGCAAATCCCATAGAAAAATTGGCGCTTTGTGCAATGGTGATGGACCGTTCCTCCTCGCCGGCAGGCGGTGTCGAGGAAGAAGCGGAACCCGGGTCGTTTGCAGTGTTTCCACAGCCGGCAAGAAGCATGGCGCTCATAACGCCGGTCAGCAGAAGGGACAAGAATTTTTTCATGCTGTTATTCTCCTTTTTTGATTTATTGCAAGGCTCTCCGCTTGGAGCGGACTGCCTCTACAAGCTCTTGTGAATAGGGCTCCTGAAAATCAGAGAAGCTCCTGGGGTGCTCAAGCGTTTCGATGATTTTGCCCCTGCGCATGACATGAATCGTGCCAGCCATATACATGGCGGTGTCCAGGTCGTGTGTAATCACCAGAAAGCTGATCTGGAGTTCTGTTTGAAGCTCCTTCAGAAAATCCAGCACCTGTTTTTTCAGTGTGACATCCAATCCGCTGAAGGACTCGTCAAAGATAATGTGTTGGGGCTGGGCAGCCAGAGCACGGGCAATACACAGCCGTTTTTGCTGTCCACCGGAGAGTTCATCCGGCCGACGGCGGAGTGTGTCCCGCTCCAGCCGGGCCATGTCCAGCAGTTCAAGGCACCGCTGTTTTCGCTCCTCCGTCCCCATATGGAACAGCAGCCGCAGGGGCTCCTCCAGAATGGAAGCCACGCTCTGGTGGGGGTCTAAAGACCCCAAAGCGTTCTGCATCACAAGCTGGACCTTGCCCCTTACAGTGTGGAACTCCTTTCTCCCGCAGGCGGACACCTCCAGACCATCCAGAAACACCCGTCCGCCGTCCGGCCGTTCCACATAGGACAGCACTCTGGCTAAAGTGCTCTTGCCGCTCCCGCTTTCTCCTACGATGGCGGTCACTCCTCCATTCCCAAGCTCTATGGAGACATCCGAAACCGCATCGAATACGGTATGCCTGCCGCCCGGAATCTGATATTGTTTTGTGATATGTTCCGCTTTCAGCATAGTTCCTCCTGAAAAAGTACGCTTGCCTGTACAAGCTGCCTGGTATATTCGTGCTGTGGAGCAGAAAATACCTCCCGCGTTTTTCCTTCCTCGATGATCTCTCCGTCTTTCATAACGGCTACACGGTCGCACAGTCTTGCCGCCACACCAAAGTCATGGGTCACCACAATCATGGAGACGCCGGCCCGCCTCAGTTTCTCCAATTCATTCAGAATGAGATATTCGCTGGCCGCATCAACAGCGGTGGTAATTTCGTCTGCGATAATCAATTCCGGGCGCTGCAGGATCGTCAGAGCAATCATCACACGCTGCAGCGTACCGCCGGACAATTCATGGGGATAGCTGTTGATGATTTTTTCGGCATCTGGCAAGTTGACATCCGCAAGCGCGGCAGCCAACTGTCCCCGGAACTGCGTCCGTTCCCTGCATCCTTTCAGCGAAAAGCCCAGTTCCATCTGTTTCCCCAGCTTGAGCATGGGCGCAAAGGCGGTCATGGGGTTTTGCGGGATCATACTGATCTGCTTGCCCCGATAGCCGTCCAGTTCGTTCAGCTTCACCGCAAGCATTTCTTTCCCGTTCCATTGGACACTCCCGTGCAGGTCAAAAAGCCGTGGATTCAACAGCCGCATAATGCACTTGCTGGTCATGCTCTTTCCGCTGCCGCTCTCCCCAATCAGGCCAAGGACCTCTCCGCTTTTTACGGAGAAGCTGACGGAGCGCACAAGGGTTTCCTTTGTCTGCTTTGTACGGATGGATAGATTGGTAACTGTCAGCATGGCTATCCCTCCCTTGGTGCGCAGATGTCCCGCAGGGCTTCTCCGAACAGGTTGAACCCTGCCGCGGCAAACAGAATGCAGAGCCCCGGATAGACCAAGAACTGTGGATGGCTGAACATCAGTTTATTGGCATTTATAAACATAGCGCCCCACTCCGCTGTCCCTGTTTCCAGCCCCAAGCCGAGAAAGGCATAGCTGGAGATCATAATGATGATGGAGGACAGCCCTGTACTATACAAGACCAGAAGGTGCGGCAGAATATTGGGGATGATATGCCGGAACACAATGCGCAACTCCGAACAGCCGGACATCCGGCAGGTGATCACATAGGACTGATTCCGCTCCCGAAGCACATGGGTGCGGACCACCCTCGCGTTCCAGACCCACATGGCGATTACAATAGACAGAACGATGCTGACCGCTTTTGACTCAAAGAGCCCCACCAGAGTGATTGCAACGAGGAACGGGGGAAAGGCCATAAAAATATTGGAGACCACTTCAAATATGCGGTCCAGTGCCCCGCCGATATAGGCGCACAGGGTAGCCACCACGGTGCTGATAACCGCCAGCAACAGCAGTGTGGGCAGTGCAATACTCAGAGAAGCCCTTGCCCCGTAGATTAAGCGGGAGAGGACGCAGCGCCCAAGCTCGTCCGTTCCGAGGGGATACTGTGCATCCGGCGGGGCAAAGCTGTGGGCCACATTCAACTGCATCGGGTTATTGGGCGCAAAGACCGGGGCAAGCAGCATCACAAGAAACACGAGAAGCATCATGGCAAGACCGAGGACGGCCTGCGGGCAATGCATGATTTTGCGGATCATAGGCTGACTCCCTTCTGGCTCTGCGGGTTTAGAAATGCGTTCACACAATCTGCGATAAAATTGACCAGGACGAAAATAACGGCGGTAATCAGTACACACGCATTGATGGTAATGGTGTCTCTGGCTCCCAATGCAGTGACCAGCATGGACCCCAGCCCTGGGATGGAAAACACACTTTCCACCATGGCGCTGCCCGCAATCATAAAGCCGAAGCTCTGCGCCAGCATGGTGATCAGCGGCGGCAAAGCAAACCGGCTCACCAGATTGGCGATCTTCCACTCCGATACGCCCCGTGCTCTGGCATACAGAACAAAATCGCTGTTATACCCATCCAAGAGTGAGGACCGAAACACACGGATGTTGCCAGCAGCCATGGGAATAGCCAGCGCCAGGGCCGGAAGAATGAAATCCTTCAGGCTATCCGCTCCCATAATGCTAAAAATAGGAATATAAACTGCGAAGGCGAGCAGGAGCATAAAGCCGATCCAATAATTTGGCAGAGACATACAGATGATGCCGAACAGGTAGATGCTCCGATCCGCCAAGCCACCTTTTCTGCTGGCGGACAGCACCCCCAGCGGAATACTGAGTAGAGCGGCAAACAGGAGCGCCATAGTAGCCATAACCAAGGTAGGCTGGATGGAAGCCGACAGTTCTTCCACAATCGGCCGTCCAGTGTTATAGGAATTTCCGAAATTCCCATGCAGGGCATTCCACAGCCAGGAGCCGTACTGCTGAAAGATCGGCTGGTCGAGCCCAAGTTCTTCCCGCACCAGCTCAACCTGCTGTGGGGTAGGGCGGTTGTAGCGGCGCACCGCCAGCGCCTCAGCCGCATCTACCGGGGACAGGTTGGTGTAAAAGAAGGTCAGGATGGTGACGCCGAACAGGACAACAATCAGCAGGCCAAGCCGGGCCAATAGTTTCTTGCTCATACCTCCGCTTTAACCTCACTGCTTCTCCGCTCCGCAATACGCCACGATTCTGCGGATCTCCGGGAGCAGACAAAATCCACATAGATGCCGCCCTGCTTCATCAGCTCCGAATGACGGCCCCGCTGCACAATCCTTCCCTGATCCAGTACAAGGATTTGATCGGCCCCCTGGATTGTTTTCATCCGATGCGCGATCATGACCAAGGTTTTTCCGGCAGTCAGGGCCTTGATAGCTTTCTGTAATTCCGCCTCGTTTTCAGGATCAACATTGGCCGTGGCCTCGTCCAAAATGATGATCGGCGCATCCTTGAGCATGGCCCGCGCGATGGAGAGTCGCTGGCGCTCCCCGCCGGAAATCGTGGCTCCGCTCTCACCGATGATGGTATCGTAGCCGTCCGGCAGGGCCGTGATGAACTCATGGCACTGGGCCGCCTTTGCTGCGGCCACCACCTCTTCATGAGTGGCGTCCGGCTTGCCGAACTTGATGTTGTTTTCAATGCTGTCATTGAACAGGTACACGCGCTGAAAGACCATGCTGAAATTGCACATCAAACTATCCAGAGCATATTCCTTCACATCAATGCCGCTCAGCTTGACCGCGCCGCTGTCCACATCCCAAAAGCGGGCCATGAGGCTGGTCAGGGTAGTCTTACCGGAGCCGGAGGGTCCCACGATGGCTGTGGTTGTCCCTTCCGGGATGGTAAAGCTCACATCATCAATGATTTTCCTGTCTCCGTAAGAGAAATCCACATGGTCAAATACAATGTCATGGCTTTTGGGCGTTTGAATAGAGCCGCCCTCGTCTATTCGTGGCGCTTGGTCAATTTCCTCTACCCGATCAATAGAGGCATCAATCATCGGCAGCATAAAGAACATCTCGCCGGCAGACTCCAGCTCGCTATATACCAAAAAAGCGGAAACTACCACCATCAGGCAGGTAAAAAGGGTCATACTGCCTTGAAGGAAAAACCAAATTGAGAGCAGAGTTACCGCCACCGCCGTGACGCGCAGAACAATCTGCTCCAGCACATTGTAGGGAATACGCTTGCGCTCCAGCTTGAAATTCTGCTGTTCTGTCTCCTCTATCGTGCGGTTCAGCGTCTGATTTGCCGCTTTGTCTCCATGGAAGGCGCGCACTACGCTCATGCCCTGTATATATTCCAGCACAGCGTCCACCAGCCTTGTCTGGGCTGCCAGCCGTCCCGGAGATAATTCTCTGGACTTTTTCAGCAGCAGCGAATTGACCCAGAGGAACAGGATCATGCCAAGCAGGAATACCAGTCCGATGCGCCAGTCAAAGCACAGAATCGCCAAAGAGAAGATGGTGGTCCGGATCATGCCTACCACCGTCCGGGCAATCACCGCGAAGGACATACTCTCCAGGTCCTCCATGGTAGAGGTGGCCACCGCAGTGAGACTGCCCAAGCTCTGGGCATTGAAGTATCCCATGGGCATATATTTCATGCGTTCTCCGATATGGATGCGCTTCTCCGCGCACATCCGGTAATTGGCGTGGCCCTCACTATTGTGGGCCAGATACCAGCACAGGGCGGCTCCAGCCACGCTGACCGCCATGATCCCAAAGGCCACCCACGGAGTGGTCTCGGTCATGTTCTGCTCTACCAAGGCGCGGAGCACGACCAACAGCGCCACAAACTGTAAAGCCTCAAAAATGCTTCGTAGCAGTTCAAAGGCCATTCCCTTATACCAGGTGCCTTTCTGCTTCCCGGCAAAGTGGAAAAACCGTTTATATGCATCAAACATACTCGCCACCTCCTGTTCTCATATCCGTGTCTTTCACCTGCGTGTGGGCCGCCCACATCTGAGCATAGAGGGGGCACCGTTTCAACAGTTCGTCATGCGTTCCCACATCCAGAATTTTTCCCTGATCTACCACAGCGATTTGGTCTGCATCGGTGATGGTGCTCAGTCGGTGGGCAATGACGATGAGCGTCTTTCCGTGGGTCAGTCTGCCGATGGCATCCTGAATCACCGCCTCGTTCTCGGGGTCTGTGTAGGAAGTCGCCTCATCTAAAATCACAATCGGGGCATTTTTCATCATGGCCCGCGCAATGGCGACCCGCTGCCGCTCCCCGCCGGAGAGGTGTCCGCCTGCGCCGCCCACCACAGTGTCATATCCATAATCCAGACCCATGATGAAATCATGACAGCCGGATGCCTTTGCCACGGCCTCCACTTCATCATCGGTGGCCTCTGGCCGTCCCATGCGGATGTTTTCCCGGACAGAGACATTGAACAGGAAGTTATCTTGGGAGACATATCCGATGAGGTCCATTACCTGTTCTGGCGGCAGGTTTTTCACATCCACCCCGCCGATGGTGATGCTCCCGCCTCCGGCATCCCAATAGGAGGCAATGAGTTTGGCGATGGTGGACTTGCCGGAGCCGGACGGCCCCACCAGCGCGGTGGTCGTGCCTTGCCGGATGTTCAGCGTAACGCCTTTCAAAACCTGCTTATCTTTGTAAGCGAATGTCACATCCCGCAGATCAATGTCCAGCCCATGCAGTTCTTTCCTCTGCGTAGGCCGCTCCAGATCCGGCTCGGAGAGCACAGCGCCGATTTCTCCGGTGATGGTCGCAATTTTAGAGAAGTCATCGGTCAGAAAGATTGCCCCAACCAGCGGACCTACGATACCGAGGGAAAGGATTGCAATAGTGATAAAATCCGGGGCAGTCAGACTTCCATTCCGATAAAAGACGCACCCAATAGGCAGAACGCCAATTAACACAGCAGGCCAAATAGTCATCATCAGGGCGGAGTAGCCCTGCGTAGATTTCATCCAGTCCAGCATGAGGTTCGCACTCTGCCGCACGGCCTGCGTGAACTTGCCATAGGAGGCTGCGCTCTGATTGAATGCCTTTATGACCTCGATGCCATTGATGTACTCCACCGTGGTGGCGCTCATGTGCTTGCCAGCCTGGACGACCGCACCATACTTTTTCGGGTACTCTTTCATCTCCGCCATATAGCACAGTATTCCAACCGGAATCGTAAGCAGCGATACCAGCGCCATACGCCAGTCTAAAACAAAGAGATAAACCACGATGGCAAGCGGGATCAACAGATTCGCTGTCATCTCCGGAATGATGTGGGCCAGCGGGACCTCCATCTGCTCCACACGCTCCACCATGGTCGTTTTCAGCCGTCCCGACGGTGTATCGGTCAGATAGCCCATGGAAACATGAGTCAACTTATCTGCCACAGCCCGCCGCAGTTCCGACAGCACATGGAATGTGGCCTCGTGGGAGCATCGGGTAGAAATCCCATGAAGAATAGACTTGAGCAGATAGGCGATCAGGGCGACTCCCCCCCAGGTCAGATAAATCGAAAAGTTCTTCTCACCGGAAATAAGCAGATTGACCATTCTTGCCACAGCAAAGTATGGTACCATCCCGCTGGCCACACTGAGAACAGCAAGAACGGTTGAGGTAATAAAACCTGCCCGGTGCGGCCTAATAAATGCCATCAAACTAAATGGCTTCTTTTGTTTCTGCATCGTATCCCTCCGAAAGTTAGCGCACTCTAACCAGACAACAAAGAAAAAAGCCGACAACCCACAGGATCATCCTGCAAATCATCGGCTCTGCGTCTTAGCGTCTGGCTCTGACAATATGATGTTTTGTCCCTGCACATCAACAATGTGTTCTGTTCCGCATTTGGGACAGAAAAGCGGAAAACGCTTTAGAACGGTATCTGGATTTACCTTGGTTCGGGTTTTATTGCCGCAGGTAGGACAGTGAATCCAGCCGCTCCGGTCAATCCACCCGCTCAACGGCTTTCACCTCCATCTCCGAAGAAGATAGTTTTCCAGCCAGCGGTGTAGAAACGCCGCATCCTCTGGATATGCTCAATTGCCTGATCCTTTGGCATATCATGAATGACCACCTCGAACATCCCGGTATAAAAGGCACTGGATAACAGATGACCCAGTTCCGGTGTAAGGCGGCCGCTGGAGATTGCATCGTTCCCAGATGCCTGAATATAACGCATGGTGCATTGGTTGTCCAGTTCCACGACCCTGTGGAGGAATTCCTGATATATACTGTTCTCTCCACTGGTCAGAAGTAGCTTAAAATCGTCAAAATGGTCGTAAATATAGTTCACAGAAGCCCAAAATCCACGGTCAGAGAAGGAACACATTTGACTGGTTTGTTCGCCTCCTGACAACTGGTTAAACTGTTCCAACGCCGATTGTATCAGGCCGCAAAAATCATCCATGGCAGGCTGCACAAGGGAGCGGTACAGGCTCTCTTTGTCCGGGTAGCGGATGTAGATCGCTCCTTTGCTGGAGCCAGCCTTTTCCGCAATGGCCTGTAAGGAAGCCCGCTCATATCCATTTTTCAGGAATTCCTGCTTGGCTGCTTCCATCAGCTTTTCCGTTACTCCCGCTATACGCTTTGCCATGTGCCGCCTCCAACATTCAAACCATAGGTTTCAATCCATCGGTTTTAATATAGCACAAACTGGTCTATTCGTCAATAGGAAGACATTTTTTCAACGCTTAAAAAATGGCATTTTATCCTGATAATATGAAAACAGTCTGATGTAACTATGTGATGCATCAGTCCTTCAGCTTATTCTTTCAATTCCAAGTTTTTTGGCACAGCAAAAAAGTGCGGCCCCCGTTAATAGATGAGAACCGCACTTTCCTACTTCCCTACTTTTCAAAACGATAGCCATATCTGTGTATCGTATGAATCACATCCATATTTAGTTTTTTTCGTATCTTGTAAATCCTGCTGGTGACGCTTTCCGGGCCAGCAGCAAAAACATCCGGCATAGCATACTGATAAAGCTGCTCTCGGGTAAAAGTCCAACCGGGATGTGAAGCCAGATGATACAGAATGTTGAACTCCATCGTAGTCATTTCTACGACGCGACCATTTACATAGACTCTGCGTTGGTTTGGGTCTATACACAGATTGTCATAGTGCAGCACTGCCATTCCGGTCAACGTTCTCACCTCCCCATTACTTCTTTTTAGGGTTGAGCAAAACGCGAGTTTTGCAAAGTCGAGTCACAATATATAGGTTTCAAGCAAGTCGGATGGCACTATTTATTGTATAGTCTCATGAGCAAATCGGAGTTTTGCTCATCCCTACTTCTTTTCTGACGAAGTCTTTTTTAAGTGTTGAAAACTACTCTCGCTGATGACATGCTCAATCCGGCAGGCGTCCCGCTCGGCAGTAATGGGGTCTACCCCAGCATTTGTCAGCATTTCTGTAAAGAAGCGGTGCTTTTCATAGATTTGTTCCGCTACTTCCCTACCCGCATCGGTCAGGTGAAGAAAGTGATCTCCATCCATGAGTAGGAAGCCGCCCTTTTTCAGTGTAGCCACCGCATGGCACACACTGGGTTTGGACACCTCCAAGTGTCGGGCCACATCCGCAGACCTCACCATGCCCTTTTTCTTTTTGAGGACAAGGATGGCCTCCAGATAATCTTCACCCGATTTGCGTAAAGGCATAGACAGTCCCCCTTCCGTTATGTAGGCGGCTATTTCCTGGACACTTCATGGCTGCTTGTCATTTGGCAGCCAATCCGCCGTCCAAGCCCCACTCTCCCGCAGGAATTCTCCGTCATGGGTGATAACCACCACACATAGCCCCTGCTCCGCCAACTCCCGGAGGCGTCGGCTCACCTCCAGCATGTGGCCATAGTCAAGTCCGCTGGTAGGCTCATCAAAGATCAGCAGTTCCTTTCCGCTGAGACAGCCATCTGCAACGGCCAGCCTCTGCTTCTGCCCGCCGGATAGAGCCATGGGGTGAGTATCCGCATACTGAGCCAGATCCATTCGGCCCAAGGTTGTCAAAGCCTCCTGCTCTGTGGCCGTATTTCCCAGCCGGGTCTCTGCCAGCACGCTGTCTCCAAAAAGCTGGAGGTTCACATCCTGCATGATCAGGAAAGCCTTCCGCCTTCTTTCCGTTCGGCGCAGAGGCTTTCCATCCCAAAAAATTGTACCGCTTTGTTCCTTCATCAAACCGCACAGACACCGGGCCAGGGTGGTCTTGCCTGCCCCGTTTTGGCCGGTAATGGCGGTAATTTGTCCCCTGGGCGCATGGAAGGATACGCCCTCCCATACAGCCGCACCGTTATAGGTCGCCCGCAACTCCCGAACCATCAAGCCGTCTGCTCCAGCCGCTGGGCTTGGCTCAGGCGAGGACACCGGTACCTCCGCAATGCTCCGCAGTCCCATGGAGCGGCGTTCCTCCTCGGGCAGAGCGAGGAAATCTTTCCCGTTATATTCCCGTTCCAGCTGCCCGCTCCGCAGATAGAACACCCGATCAGCAAGATCCGCAGCGTACCAAAGGCGGTGCTCTGCCATCAACACGGTCTTTCCGGCCTTTTTCAACTGTTTCAGGATCTCCCGGAGCTGGCGGATACCCTCCCCATCCAGATTGGAGGAAGGCTCGTCCAGTACAAACAGCTCCGGCCCCATGGCCCAGGCGCTGGCGCAGGCAATGCGCTGTTTCTCTCCACCGGACAGCGCAAAAATGCTCCGCTCCAGCAATGGCCCCACTCCGCAGACTTGGACGGCGGATTCCAGCGCCTGTGTCATTTCATCGTGGGACGCTCCACGACTCTCCAGCCCAAAAAGCACCTCGCTGGTGGTGTCCAGATTGAAGAACTGGGACTTGGGGTTCTGAAACACCGAGCCCACCGTCCGCGCCAGTTCCCACAGCGGGGTCTGTGCCACATCCTGGCCACCGACCATAACAGTTCCCGCCAGCGTCCCACCTCCAGTATGCTGGAGCAGACCATTGACGAGCTTAATGATCGTGGTCTTGCCGCAGCCGCTCTCACCGGTGAGCAGGATAAGTTCCCCCGGTTTCACAGAAAAGGTGCAGTCCCGAAGGCTTGGCATCTCCTTGCCCGCATAAGCATAGGTCACATGGTCAAAGATAATCATGGCAGCACCCCCTTGCAGCAGATCCCGCCCACGCAGAGAGCCAGAAACAGCAGTGTGACCACCACATCCTGAATGTGAAATCCGATAGGCCGCCAGGAGGACATCTTCCCTGGGGACTCGATGCCCCGAGCGGTGGCGGACTCGCTGAGTTCTTCTGCTGTCTGGGCTGCCCCCATAAGCATTGGTACATAAATGCACTCCAGTTTCTCATCAAAACCACGGATATTCCGAAGGGCCATGGCATCCCGGATATGACGCAAATCCTGCCGAAGTACAGGCAGAAAGCGCAGCGTCACCGCAAGAGTAATAGAAAAACTCCGGGGAGCGCCCATCCCCTCCAAAGCAGCTATGAACTGGCTGACGCTGGTGGTGGCAATCAGATAGGCGCCGCCGGCAATGCAGGGGAACACCAGAATGAAGTAGGTTACCGTAGCAAAGACTGTAGCCAAAGAACCGGGCAGCAGCGGCAACAGCCAGTACTGTATCGCCAGGATAGCCAGATATGTCGCCAGCAGCCCTGCCAACATGGTTCCTTTCCGCTCTACCAGAAAGAGAATCAAATAGGCTATCATATCCTCGTCGTCCCGTACCTTAAATGGGTGGTCGGGAAAATCGTCGATCAGCTCAAGGGGAATATCTCGGATTTTACTGAGCTTGGCATCGTCCCGAAGCTCCTGTGTAGAAAACAGGTCATCGAGCGTCGGCAGAGTGAAGTCGCTCTTTCTTCCTGCCATCGGCAGACACCTCCTTTGCGAACTCAGCATAAGCCTTTGCAACAGGACTGCTCGGCTCATACTTGTAGATGCTTACGCCTTTGGAAGCAACCTCTGCGGCTTTCACTGCCATAGGAATGGAGGAACGGTATATCTTAATAACGCTCCCAAAGTTCTTTCGCAGTGCGTCGGCAGTGCTTTTTGCGAGGTTGGTGCGGTTATCTACGATGTTCAATAGGATACCGTCGATTCGCAGGCTCGGATTGATGTACTGCCTGACCTTTCCAATGGTCTGCATCAGTTGGGTCATTCCCTTTGCCGGAAGATATTGCGCCTGCACGGGAATGATTACGCTATCTGCCGCCGCCAGCGCATTCAGAGTGACCATACCGAGCGAAGGCATACAGTCAATCAGTACATAGTCATAATTGTCTTTGACCTTGCTCAGATAGCTTCTGAGAATGGTTTCACGGCTCATTGCGGTGACAAGCATCATTTCCATAGCAGACAGCTCGATGTTGGCAGGGAGCAAATCGACATTTTCCTCGTGATGCAGAATACCGCTTTGCGGGTCTGTATGATCCTCACGGATAACCCCGGAGAGCTTGTCGGTAATGGTCGTCGTAAGACTGTCATTATCTCGCCATCCGAGGCAAGTCGTGAGGTCGCCCTGTGGGTCGGCATCTACAAGGAGTACCTTCTTGCCGAGTCGTGCAAGTCCAACACCCAAATTGACCGTTGTGGTCGTTTTGCCTGTGCCGCCTTTCTGATTGCAGATAGCAATGGTTTTACAGTTTGGCATTTCGCTTTTCCTCCTTCTTATTAGATTCGGATCGCTTGATCCACCAAAACACAGGAAGCGTTTCCTGTGCTTTGGTGGTCGCATTTAACTCGATCTCATCCCCCAAATGCGTAAAAGGAAATCAACAGGCGTTCGGCTGCTGACCGAACTCATAGGAATCTCACCTC
>ERZ779895.2660-NODE-2660-length-15542-cov-2.739846_pt1 | contig 15542 bp, 9 predicted proteins | sample MGYA00511093_ERZ779895 | MGnify/ENA primary metagenome ERZ779895 (study PRJEB29588, sample SAMEA2142970) | human gut metagenome | biome: human gut; feature: human-associated habitat; material: faeces | place: Denmark | collected 2008/2010 ... | reverse complement strand
CACAACGGTATCATACGGAATTTTCAGTTCAGAAAATTCCTACCCGTGAAAAGTAACCTTTTTTCACAACATCGGGCAGTCTTTTTTATGCAGCCTTCCTTTTCAGTCAGCTCCGGCAGCCTTCCGCAGCTGCCTTCTCTACTGCCCGATCGGTACGTTTATCTCCTTCTGGATCGTCAGGGAATAGATGACCGCTTCCTTCACTCTTTTTCCTGTGATCTGGGAGAGCGCCCGGGCATAATACTGAAGCTGGACCTGATAATGGTCCAGAAGAGTCTGTTCTTCCCCTTCCTTCACTCTGTCGGTTTTATAGTCTACGATCACAAGTCCGTCCTTCTCCTCAAACCATGCATCGATGATTCCCTGAATCAGAACGAGTTCATTCGAATCCGCCGCTTTCATCTCCCGGGCCGGAATTCCAAGGATAAACTGGCTCTCTTTTCTCAGTTTTCCCTGCCTGTCTGCCATCTTCATCCGGCCGGCGATCCCGGACCGGAAAAACTTCGCGATCATGCCGGGTGACACCAGGCGGACCGCATCCGGCTGCATTCTCTTTTCAGAGAGAACCCGGTCAAATTCTTTTTTCACATCCTCATACCCGGAAATATCCGAAAAATGGATCAGTTCCAGCATCCGGTGGCAGGCGGTACCGCGGTCTGTTGCCTGTTTCTGACGTGCCCTCTTCTCAGCGGCAGACAGACGTTCTTCCGCTTCCGGAGATTTCTCCGGCTCTCCCTCTAGCCCCCGTTCCGTTTCTTCCGCCGGATCTTCCCGCTCCGAACGGACCAGGAACGCGCTTTCCGCATCATCCGTGAACTGTCCCTGCATCTTCAGTTCCGAGACGGACATCTTCGCATGCAGGGAAAGATCTGTCTCAAACGGATACGGTTTCCGAATCAGTTCCGGAATTTTTTCCGGCTTTTCCCCGCGGAGTTGTTCCAGTTCCAGGTAAAGTTTTGCCTTCTCTTCCTGATTTTTTTCTTCCTCCACAAGGAGATCCTTCATCGGGACATTTTTCACATCGATCGTTCTTTTTGCGCCCCCGGCTGCCATCAAGATCCAGTCCAGATAGGAGGACGCCGCGCTCAGCACGGTAAACGGCAGTGCTCCCACTGATCCGGTCATTCCCCATTTTTCGATCTTGTTCTCCAGGTACTTGTCCCCCGCCGTGATGATGAGCTTTTCTTTTGCACGCGTCATCGCGACATAGAGGATTCTCAGCTCCTCCCCCATGTTTTCGAGGTTGGAGCGCCTTGCGAGCACATTTTTCTTTAAAGTAGGCGCCTTGACTTTCTTCACCGGATCCAGAAAATCTGCCGCGATCCCGAGCTCTTCGTCGATCAGGATCCGCCCTCTTGCATCCTGGCGGTTAAATTTTTTTCCGCATCCGGCGAGGAATACGACCGGGAACTCCAGTCCTTTACTTTTGTGGATGCTCATGATCCGCACCGCATCATCATGTTCCCCGGACCGGGATGCCTCTCCGAAATCCGTGTTGTATTTCTTCAGTTTTTCGATATAGCGGATAAAGTCAAACAGCCCCTGATAGCTTGTTTTCTCATAATCTTCCGCCTTCTGTACCAGCATGGCAAGGTTTGCCTGCCGAGTCTTCCCGGCCGGCATGGCAGCCGCATATTTGTCGTATCCTGTCCGATCAAAGATACGGCCAATCAGTCTGGAGACCGGAAGATACAGGGATTCTCTCCGAAGCTCCGCAAGCAGATCCATAAAGGTCTGCAGCTTCCGGAAGATTGTCTCTTCTTCGCTCTCTTCCCCGGTCCGGACCGATGCCATCGTTTCATCATGTTTCCCATGTTTTTCCAGATAGTGCTTCACTGCCCCATAGAATCCGATATCTTCCCCGCGGTCCGGATCCCGCTTAAAGTCCGCCATCACAATGGCAAGCTCCTGGTCCTTCATTCCGCCGATCGGAGATTTCAGCACTCCGGCTAACGGGATGTCCTGCATCGGGTTGTCGATGAGCGCCAGCATATTTAACATCGTCTCAACTTCCACTGCTGTAAAATACCCGGTCCTGGACTCCGCATACGCCGGGATTCCTGCTGCACCGAGAACACTTAAAAATTCCTCCGACCATCCGGAAAGACTCCGCAGAAGGATCACGATATCCTTTTTCTTTAATTGTTCATACTGACCGGTCTTTCCGTTATAGATCTGCATTCCGGATTCCGGATCAGTCAGCTCGCGGATCTTTGCAGCGATCAGTCTCGCCTCCGCTTCCCGTGCTGTGTAATCCGCTTTTTCCTCATCCATGCCGTCAAAAAGAGGATCTCCCGTATTTAAGAGCAGGACCTCCGTCTTTGCCTGGCCTTCTTTGGGCGTTTCCGGAAATATTGCTCCCGCATACAGGGCCGCATCGTCCGTGTAGCAGATATTTCCCAACTGCTTTGTCATGATCTGATAAAACACATCATTGATGCTTTCAAGGACCTCCCGTCGGCTCCGGAAATTTTTATGGAGCTCGATCTTCTGGTACAGATCATCCTCATCCCCGTAAGATTCATATTTTTCCAGAAAAAGCTCCGGCTTCGCCAGTCGGAACTTATAGATGCTCTGCTTCACATCGCCGACCATAAAAACATTCGGTGTCCCGAACCGTTCTCTGGATACACAGCGGATCAGTGTCTCCTGGACCTCATTGCTGTCCTGATACTCATCTACGAGAATTTCTTCATAGATTCCCGAAAGTTCATCCGCCACTGCTCCCGGTCTGTGATCCGGACTGCCGCCTGTAAGGATTTCGAGAGCAAAATGTTCCAGGTCATTGAAATCCACCAGATTCTTTTCTTCTTTTGCCTCCTGGAACCTGGCGGAAAACTCTTCCGCAAGTTCCAGAAGCATCCGGATCGGTCCCCGGCAGGCATCCATGTCGGAAAACACAGAATCCACATCACCCGGAAGATAAAGGGCTTTCATCTTTTTGATGCCGTCCTTTGCGGCATTTCTGAGCGCTGCCGCCCGCTCTTTCTTCTCCGGATCCACCTGTTTTCCCCTGACAGCCGCCAGACGTCCGAATTTCAGTCCGGCAATCCCATCTGCGATCTCCCGGTAAGTCTCCGCTTCTTTCAGTATTTCCATTGCCCGGATATCTTCCGCCAGCATCGGGGCATACGCCTGCGGTCCGTCCTCCTCAGCGGCAAGTTCTGCTGCCTCATAAAGACCATCCAGAAATTCCTCCGCCTGGCGTCCCACATCCCGGATCAGGAATTTCATCCAGGCCGGTTCCTTTCCGCCTTTTTCCCCGGAACTTTCCTCACTGCTCTCCGAAAGCTCGTCCCGGCAGGCGGCGATCCACTCTCCCGGCCACGGATTACTCTGTGAAAACTCCCATACTTTTAAAATATAGTCCTCGAGACCTCCGTCCGTCCGCCCTGACGCATAAGTGTCCACAAACTGCAGGAACCGCTCATCTTCTCTCCCGTAATATTCCTCCAGGAGCTCTTTCATCACATCGGCTTTTAAGAGCAGAAGTTCGCCTTCGTCCGCCACCCGGAATCCCGGATCCAGATCCAGCTCGTGGAAGTGTTCCCTCAGTAGATTCAGGCAGAAGCTGTCGATCGTGGTGATCTTCGCATGGTGGATCAGCGTGCTCTGCCGTTCCAGATTTTTATTTCCCGGGTCTTCGTCGAGAAGTGATCCGAGAGCCGTCTCCACACGCTCCCGCATCTCCGCGGCCGCCGCGTTGGTGAACGTCATGACGAGCAGTCTGTCAATGTCCACCGGCTGATCCGGATCTGTGATCATGCGGATGATTCTCTCAACGAGGACCGCAGTCTTTCCGCTTCCTGCGGCCGCAGAGACAAGAAGATTCTTATGCCTCGTCTCAATGACCTGTAACTGTTCATCCGTCCATGTTGTCGCCATCACATCTTCTCCTCTCCGTCCTTGCGTCTCCCCGGTTCCGGTTTTCTGTTTCCGCTTTCCTGTTCCTCTGTCTCATTTTCATCTGATTCCTCCGGATCGATCTCCTTCCAGATCTCCTCCGCCTTCATCGGGCGGAAACGGCGGAATCCATATCCGTCTGTCTTCAGATCAAATCCGCAGACACTGTGGTATGGACAATAGTCACATGCTGTCCTGTTTCCCTGTTTATACGGATTGACCGCCACATTTCCGTCCAGGATCTCACCTCCCATAGTCTTCAGCTGTCCGTTCACAAAATCTGCAAGTCTGGCAAACCGCTTTCCCCCGGCAACAGAGGACTTTACCTCCTGGACATATCCGTCCTTTAACGCAACCGGGATCACATCGGATTCCTTTTCGATGTCCCGGTCCATATGGCGGATCACATCCAGACTGCTGTTCACGAGTCCGTTCATTCTGAGCCTGCGCAGGATCCCGGCTTCGATCTCCTCGTCCGTCATCCCGTCCTCGCGGTCGATCACAGGGTCATCGATATGATAATAAAAGATCCCGGCCGGGACCGCCTGCTTCCCCGGATGCCGGTTTTCCTGCATTTTCAGCGCCGCATCCATATAGACCACGAGCTGAAGCTGCAGTCCGTGATATAAAAGCGCCAGATCAAAGGATGTGCTTCCCGATTTGTAATCCATGATCTTCACATAGACCTTATCCTCATCCTCAAACACATCCATCCGGTCGATCCTTCCCCGGAGATTCAGCGCCTCCCCATCTTTCAGCGGGATCCTCGTGCTGACATCTACCTCGAACTCTTCCGGCTCAAAATCGCCCTTCCGGATCTGGTAGATCAGTGCCCGCACGGTCCGGTCCGTGATCCTCTCCACTTTCTTTTCGAGATATGCATTTCTCGCAGAGCTTTTCATGATCGTATTCCGGTACTTTGCAGAAACCTCCTCCACCGCTTTTCTTACCAGAGTCCGCCGCTCCGCATCCGTGATCGTTCTGAAATCCTTCCCGTGATCCCGGATATTTCTGAAAAACGTATCGAGCGACTGGTGAAACAGATTTCCCATATCGGAAAGATCGAGCTCATACTCTTTTCCTGCACGCAGTCCAAGTCCGTGATTCAGGAAGTGGGAATAGGCACATGCCGCATATCCCTCCATTCTCGTGACACTTCCCCGAAGCAGCGTCCCATAGAGTTCCCGCGCAGCCGTTCTGCCGATCTCTCCTTTTTTATAAGAATAGGCGACAGCTTTTGCAAGATTTTCCATCTCGGCCTCCGTCTCTTTCTCCGAGGAGAGAAAGCGGTAAAGCACTCTCGGCTCTTCCTGCGCCGGATCCATCATTTTCTCCGGCTCCTGCAGCCAGGAAAGCACGGATTTTTTTGCTGCCGTCACGGATACATCCGGACATTTCTCCTCCCCGCTCTCATGGATCACAAGATCCGGGAATCTCTTTTTCATCTCCCCGATCATGCCGGATGGACGGATCTCTTTTCCTTCCGCCGTCACCGCCGGCCAGGAGAGGATCAGCTGGTCCGACGGCTTTGTCATCATGAGATACAGATAAAACCGCTCCATAAAGCCCTCTTCCCTGGCGGTCGGTGCAAGCTCCATGGAATTCTTTTTTAAGATCTCCCTCTCATTGTCGGTAAATAGTCCGCCCTTTGAATGGTCCGCCGGAACAATTCCCTGGCTGACTCCGAGGAAAAAGAGGTGTTTGATCTTTTCGAGACGTGTTCTCTTTAAGTCTCCGCAGACCACACGGTCCGCGCCTGCAGGGATCATCCCGACAGAAAGTTCTGAAAAACCGGCGGAGAGGATCTCCGCGTACTCTCTTCTGGCCACATATTCGTCCCCCAGGAGACTTTTAAATTTCTCAAAGAGTTCCGTGACAAGACCGAAAATTTCCTCATACTCTCTCGCCTCGCGGTCCATACCGCAAGTTTTAAACTGCTCCGACAGTTTTTCCAGCTTTTCCTCCGCGCCGAGCATCTCCAGAAGCTCCGCCAGTGCATCCGTGACTGTCTTTACCGGAACTCCCCGGCCGCCGCACTGTTCCCGGAGCAGCCGCAGCGGCGCCATGATCTCCTCTTTAAAAGCATTCATTTCAAGAAGATTCAGATTTTCTCCGCCATCAAACGTCCGGTCCCAGACTGCATCCCATTTGGCAAAGCCGCGGATTCCCATCGCACGCACATAGATTTCCATCCGGTCCACTTTCTCAGTCTGATCTGTTGCAAGTCCCGTTCGGAGATATCGGAACATGCTCTCGTAATCAAATCCTTTCTGCAGGATATCGAGAGCACTCTGGATCAGGCGGATCAGTGGATTTCCGGAGACATCCCGGTTCTCATCGAGGAAAAGCGGGATCCCGTTTTCCTCAAAGCTCTTGGTGATCTCACGGCTGTATCCCGGAAGATCCCCGCATACCAGAGCAATATCGCGATACCGGTATCCGTTCTTTTTTACAAGAGTCTCGATCCTGTTTGTTATAAAGTCTGCCTCGTCCTCAGGATTTTTCGCCTGCACGAGAAGGATTTCTTCCGTGCCGCCGCGGTATCTGGGATACGGATAACGGAAAAACGTCCGTTCCAGATGGTCGAGCGTAGGACTGTTCCGGAAGCGCACCAGCGGACGTTTGTAAAAGATCAGATCGCGGTAGATTTTTATGCCGTTTTCTTCCGCCAGTTTTTTCAGTTTTCCGGTCATCTTCCTGCTCATATCAAAGAGATCGGTCTCATCGGACTCCGCAGAAAGATCCAGTCCCGGCTCCATTGTCGCAGAAACCGTCACAAAGAGATCCCGGCAGATTTTTAACAGGATTCCGATCAGCCGGTACTGGATCGGGGTAAAACCTGTATACCCGTCGAGGACCATAACACTGTCCTTTAAAAGCTCCGACCGCTCCGCCACCTGACAGAGCACATCCAAAAGTTCCTCCAGAGTAATGTACTTTTCCTTTGTGAACTCCCGGAATGCCTCAAAAATCACCTCCATGTCGGAGAGCTTTGCCGAAAGGATCTGACCGACACCGTCTCCTGCCGACTGGATCTTAAGGTCTTCCGGAGTTGCCCCGTACTGGTAGAGTTCCGAGAGCATGGACTTGATCTCCCCGATAAACCCCGGGCGGTTCAGATGAGACGAAAACATGGTAAGTTCGTCCTTCTTCTCCCCCGCAAGTTTCCGCAGGATCATATTTTTTCCCGTATCGTCCAGGACCTCCGGCTGCGGAATCGACAGTTCTGAAAAAATCCGGTAAGCCAGACGTTCAAAGCTCACAACATCAATGTTCATCGTTCCATGATTCGGATGCAGTCTCACGATCTCCTTCTGGGCCTGCATCGTCGCCTGTTCAGGCGTCACCACAAAAAAACGGCCATCCGGCTCCTTCATGGACAGCTCGATGATCTTCCTATAGATATATTCTGTTTTCCCGGCTCCGGAACCGCCCATCACCATGCACAATCCCATTCTATGTCCTCCTGCTCCCTGACCGCATTTCCGCCGGTCAGGCATTATTCAATTTCAGATATGTAAACCGTATATGTTCCGGACAAAAATGTCAAGTTTTTTGTCCGGCTTCCGGCCCATGCTCCGGGCCATGCAAAAGGAATGCCATGTATTTTTTCTCATCCGCTCTCATATGATTAATACAAACCATCCCCAAAAGGATCTATTATTCTATGAGTTCAAAAACAAAGATCATCGTCCTCAGGATGAAGGAGATCATCTACACGGCTCTTTTTATCGGCTTCGCCATCGTCCTCATCATGCTGTTTCTCTTTATGTTCCGCCCTAAAAAGGACAACATCTCCCATGATGCTCCTGATCAGGCATCGGAGAGCTCCTCACAGGCCGCTCCCGCCTCTGTTACATATGTTCCGGGACTTTATTCATCTCCCATCGTTTTAGGCAGCGAGAACGTCAATGTGGAGGTCACTGTGGATCACACGGGGATCCGCTCCGTGTCCCTTGTCCCTTTAAGCGACTCCGTTGAGACTATGTATCCTCTAATGGCTCCTGCCATGGATCTCATCTCAGAACAGATCCTCGAAAACCAGAGTCTGGAAGGTCTGGAATACCCCGCCGGGTCCCAGTACACCTCCATGGCGCTCGTATCGGCGGTGAAAACGGCGCTCTCCAAGGCATCCGCGAAGTAGATCTCAAATTTTTTTTAATAACCCACTTGACAAATCTCTTTTCCTCCTGTATACTCTTCACCATGATAACAATTTACCACGCTAAATCAAAAGTTCATTAGCATGCTAAATCAAGAGCATACAAGGAGGAACCATCCATGAAGAAATTCAATCAGCTTTTCATCTTAGGTACGTCACTTTTATTATCCGCTGCGGCACTCACCGGATGTTCCGGTTCCTCCGCGATGGGCGCTACGATCCCGCAGACAACGGCATCTGAGACAACAACTCCGCAGACAGACGCAGGTCTGGTAGCAGCAGAGACGACCGGTTCCGGCAATCGTTTAAACGACATTCTGGAGCGCGGATACATCGAGATCGCGACCGAGCCGTACTTCGCTCCGAACGAGTTCATCGATCCGACAAAGAGCGGAGATGACGCCTATGTCGGCTCCGATATCGAGCTTGCGAACTATATCGGCGAATCCCTCGGCGTTGAGGTCCGCATCAAACCGATGGACTTCACAAGCGTTCTCGGAAGCATCACGACCGGCAAATATGATCTCGCGATCTCCGCTCTGGCTTACACACCGGCAAGAGCTGAGACCATGAACCTCTCCAAAGGTTATTACTTCGGAGACGAAGATCCGCAGACTGCTTACGGTATCCTGGTCCGCAAGGAAGATGTCGACAGCATCAAATCCTTCAATGATCTCTCGGACAAGGTTGTCGTTGCACAGAACGGTTCCCTTCAGGAACAGTTCGTACAGGAACAGATCCCGAGCTATAAAAAATACAACCGTGTTTCTTCCACAAACGATGGTTTCCTGATGGTCCAGACCGGCAAAGCCGATGTCATGGTCGCTGCTCTCAGAATGGCAAGATTATATCTGGAATCCAACCCGGACAGCAATCTTGTGATCGTCCCGAACCTGTATTTCAAAGTTAATCCTGAAACACAGGGAACAAGAATCGGTATCCCGAAAGGGGAAGATGCCCTGACAGACAGGATCAACGAGATCATCGATGAAGTTGTTGATCAGAATCTCTACAATGAATGGTACGACGAGTATACGGAGTACGCTAAGAGCCTTGGCATTATCGAATAATTCGATCCTTTGATATAACCCCGCGGCCGCGGTCAGGCCGTACCCCTTCACCGGCGTCTTCCCCAGATGCCGGAAGTCATCTCATGAGAGTTCCCCCAGAACTCCCGTGACGAAAAAAGGCGATCCGCAAATTACCTGGCGGATCGTCTTTTTCGTTTCTTTATTTTTTACACTTCCCAGTCAGAATCAAGGAATCCTTCCCCGTAGACTTCCTGAGCCTCGGATACGATCATGAATGCGGTCGGATCGATCCCGTAGACGATCTTCTTCGCACGGTAGAACTGTTTTTTATCAAGCACGCAGATCACCGTCTCGCCTTCCTCTTCCCGGTAGGCACCGCGGCTCTTTAGCAGTGTGCAGCCGCGCTCCAGCTCATCCATCAGCTCATCGGCAATCTCCTTCGGTTTTTCTGTAATGACCGTTATCATGGTGCTCTTATTCATACCATAGAGGATCACATCGATCACATACGTTCCGACTACCATATTGATCAGTCCGTAAAGACCCGATTCAATATTCCGGAACACCGCCATGGACAGGAGAATGATCACGAGATCCGTAGCCATGACAGCCTTTCCGGTCTGCATGTGCGGGCGGAACTTCTGTAAAAGCTTCGCGGCGATATCGCCGCCACCCGTTGTGGAACCGCGCATAAATACGACCGCCAGGCTGATCCCCATGAGCACTCCGCCGAAAAGGCAGGACACCATCTTGTCCCCCGAATACACCGGGAAATACGGCGTCACCAGTCCATCAAGGATCACCGTCATGATCGCCACGGTTTTCAATGTCTTGATCGTCTTTTCCTTCCCCAGATAGATCCAGGACGCGATCAGAAGCGGGATGTTGATCAAAAATGTCAGTGTACCGATCGGCAGGCTCGTCAGACGGTTGAGCAGGATCGCCATACCGCTGGCGCCTCCCGGCGCGATATCAATGTTGTCGATAAAGCAGTGCAGCGCAACAGCCTGGATAAAACCGCCCGCCACATCTGCCAGAAAATCCAGGGCAAATTCTTTTCCCCGTGTCTTCCCCATGAGATTACCCCCTCATATCAAATGCTGCAAAGTCCGATTTTCCGGCATTCCCCACATGCCGGAGCGTGTCTGTCCGCCCTGTCAGCGTTCTCTGTCTTCCGGCTTTCTGCCCGTCCGGACAGAAAGTTCCCGATGCTGACCGGCCGGTCCGCTAGTACTTATACAGCTCTTCAAACAGTTCCACAGGAACATATGCCTTCACATGGATCCCGTCGTCCTGGTATTCCTCCGAGAGAAGCTGTCCGCTCTTCCGGATCGTCTGGATCCGCCCGGCATTTTTGTATGCAAAGACCTTCTCAAAATAGATCCTGCGGTTTCTTAAGATCACAGCAAAAAGATCGAGCAGTTCCCCGATGCCCTCTCCTGTCTTTGCCGATAACCGTACCTTATAGTCCGCAGACATGTCCCGGCAGGCAGTGTCCGCATCCGGACGGTCCACCTTGTTGAACACGGTGATGATCTCTTTGTCCTTAATGTCCAGTCGGCGCAGCGTCTCGTAGACTACATGCATCTGCATGTCCATCTGCGGATTCGAGCAGTCCACCACATGGAGGATCACATCACAGTACCTCGCTTCTTCAAGCGTACTCTTGAATGCCTCGACAAGGTGATGCGGAAGCTTCCGGATAAATCCGACCGTATCCGTCAGAAGGACCTTCTCCCCACCCGGAAGCACAAGCGCTCTCGTCGTCGGATCCAGAGTTGCAAAGAGCTTATCCTCCGCCAGGATCCCGGCGCCGGTGAGCTTATTTAAGAGTGTGGACTTTCCTGCATTCGTATAGCCGACAATGGCCGCCGTCAGAGTTCCGCTCTGCTCTCTCTGTTTCCGAACCACATCCCTGTGGCGCTCCACATCCTGAAGCTCCGATTTTAACTGGCTGATCCGCTCATGGATCCGTCTGCGGTCCACCTCGAGTTTCGTCTCACCAGGCCCCCTCGTGCCGATTCCGCCGCCGAGTCTCGACAGAGAATTTCTGAGTCCGACAAGACGGACGGCACGGTATCTGAGCTGCGCCAGCTCGACCTGGATCTTTCCTTCCCTGGTCTTCGCGCGGGCCGCAAAGATATCAAGAATGATCATCGTCCGGTCCATGACCTTTGTGTCCAGGGCATCCTCCAGGTTTTTGAGCTGTGCCGGGGAGAGCTCATCGTCACAGACAACTCCGGTCGCTCCGCTCTCCCAGACCATCTCCTTCAGTTCCTGGATCTTTCCCTTTCCAAGGTAGGTTCCCGGATGGATATTTTCCCGGTTCTGGATCACGGTCCCGACGGTCTCCGCTCCCGCGGTCTTTACAAGCTCTTTCAGCTCCTCCACGGATTCTTCCGTGTCATCGGAGTCGTTCGTGCTGGCGGCAAACAGGATCACCCGCTCCTGCTGCTCACCGATCTCTATCAATTCTGCCATTCTTTCTCCTATCTCGTCACAAGAAACGCGATCTCATGATCCGCTTTCTCATCCTGTCCGTACTGTTCCTCATAGCTCCGGAACAGCTCCAGCGCTTTCTCATACTGCCCCAGGTACTCGTAACACACCGCCTGGTTGAAGGCGATCTCCTTCTTCGCCCTGTCATCGGAGAGTGCAAGTCCCGCTTCCCCGTGCTGCAGCGCTTCCTCGTAATCGCCTTTTTTCATCGCCGCCATCATCCAGCGGTTATAGACTTCCGTGCTGGAAAATCCTTCTTCCACCAGCGTCTGGTAGATCTCATCTGCCTTCGTCTCATCTCCGGCCGTCATATAAGCCGCCCCAAGAGCTTCCATCGCTTCAGCATAGCCGGCAGCTGCATGTTTTTCGTCCGCCTTTGTTCCGGACTCCAGACGGTTTTCAGCGCCTTCCGCATCGCCGGAATTTGCGAGACTCACCGCGCCCAGATAATAGTATTCCGCTCTCGGTTTATCCACCTTCACCAGCGTATCATATGTGTACGCCGCGGCACCGTAATCTCCCAGCATAAATTCTGCCTCACCGCGGTATTTTAATACATCGATCTCAAAGGATGAGACATGCTTTGTCTGATCGATCAGGCTGTCAAACTCCGCGACAGCGCCCTCATAATCGCCGTTCTCCATGAGAGCGATCCCGTTTTCCTTCCCCGCCTTCATCTCCTCTGTCACATGACCGCAGCCGGTAAGGAGAAAAAGCATGCCAGCGATGAGAAGAGCTGATGCGATATGCTTTCGAACTTTCGCATGGAACTGCCGGTCTTCACAGACGACCGCAGCCGGTGCGTAGTTCAAATTCAGTACATCTTTTTTTGATTTTTCTCTTTTTTCTGATTTTTGATAATATTTATACATTTTCAATTATATGTTTAATTTTGTTCTTTCTGTGATACTTCTGATTCTTCATCCTCCGCGCCTTCGGAAATATGCTCTGTCTCCTACGCGCGTGTCGTACTTCCGAATCCACCGTTTCTCACTTCATCGGCCTCGTCATCCACCGTGATGCCGTACTCCACAAAAATTCCCTGGGAAAAACCGGTTCCGGCTTCCACTTCCACAGTCTTTCCTTCACGGCTGTCGTTGGTGAGCTTCACCTGGATGTGGCCCTCGTTGTCGGATCCGTAGTAATCGCTGTCGATGATCCCGACGGTATTGTTTAACTGCAGGCGGAACTTAAATCCAAGTCCGCTTCTCGGATAGAGCTTTAACACCCAGCCATCGTCGATCCGTGCGCGGATCCCGGTAAGGATCTTTGTCATCTGACCAGGTTTCAGTGTGAATGCGGCCGGTGCGAAGAAATCATATCCGGCGGAACCTGCGGTCGCCCGTTTCGGGAGACGGATCCCGTCATAGATCTCCTTTATCATATCGTCTGTATCCTGCGGGTGTTCCCCCTGCCAGTCTTTTTTAAACTGCTCAAAGCTTACTTTTTCAAATTTCGCGATTCTCTGCATGTTGTCTCCTCTTACTCTCATTCTGACGCCCCGCTCTTCCTTTCCGGATCGGCGTGCGCTCCCGGATCATTTCTCCTGTCGGACCGTCCGGATGTCTCCCACTACTATACCAAGAGCCCGGTCCCATTTCAAGCATTTCAAACGAAAAATCCGGCAGAACATACCACGTTATCGCGGCAGTGTGTCCACTGCCCGCAGTATATTCTGCCGGATCAATCCGTCTGTGACGTACAAAATCATCTTAAACTCAGATTCTCCGCTGCTATTGCAGCTATCGTGATCGCCATTCGCCGTTCGCCATAAATCTGCAAGCAGCTTTCTGGCTCTCTTGCGCTCATTTCATCATATACGACAGCATCTCCATCCCGAAAATGATCACATAGAAAAGAAATCCGGGATTCAGATACACATATTTTTTATACGATGTCGGCACTCCGTTCTGCTGCCCCATCTGCCACCAGTAACGGCGTCCGTCCCGGAAGAAGAAATAGATCCCTGCCGCAATGAGGAGCAGGACCATAAGAAAACTGGCAAACGAAAACGCCGCTGCCGCCCAGGAAAGCCCCAGCGCATAGAGCCCGTCCTCCACCATCACGAGCAGCATCGAAAACGAATTCACTGCCATATGGAGCAGGACATTGTAAAGGATCCGGTTCGTCCGCACCGCGAGATAACCGAGTACCAGTCCGATCACCACCGCATACAGGAACTGGTTCAGATTCCCATGCATCAGCCCGAACATGACCGCCGTGAATACGACCGCCGTCCGGTCTCCAAATCGTCTCGCTTTTCTTAACAGCACTCCCCTGAAGAGCAGTTCCTCCATAAACGGAGCCACCAGGCAGGTATAGATCACCATTCCCGGCGTCAGTGCATCCAGTGCGTCCATCACCGGGTTCATATCTCCAGCCGGAACACCGGTAAATATGGAAATAAACGAGTCAAGAAAGACTCCCAGGAAGTTAAAGATATAGCCGAGTCCCAGCGCCATGAACAGCGCAGAAACCCATACTTCCGCCGAAAGTTTCTGGGCCGGTCTCCGGTCTGACCGCAGAAACCAGGTCATCGGGATCACCGCAAGGAACGGAAGTCCGATGCTGAAGACATACTGCACGAGGACTCCGGTCCACGGGGACGAAAAGAGCCCGGAGAGCAGACGACCCCCGCCGCTCTCCAGGCTGAACACCCAGTGCCGCACCATGAGATAGAACGCACTGCCCAGGTACTGAAGACCTGAGCAGGCACACATGGCCAGACATAAAACTGTAAATGTGATCAGAAAATCTCTTCTCTTATGCACCATATTCTTCCTTCATGATCTCACTGCTTCTCGCAATGAACTTTGTCATACGCTCCGGAGAAAGACTTCCGTGAGCAAGTTTCGCAAGGTCATAGAGCTGTTCGCAGAGCATCGGTGTCTTCTCTCCGTCCTTGTTGGCAAGAACGTATTTTACAAGACCGTTGTTTGCGTTGATGACTAATGTCTCCTCAGCCGGGAACATATCGGAACCGCCGCCGTACATGCTGTACATCTTCATCATATCCTGCATTCTTCGGCTCTCCTCGGAGACTGTGATCATGGAAGCGAGACCTTCATTTTTCAGCTTCTCGACTTTCACGTTCAGCTTGTCGTTTCCGATCGCCTTCTTAAATACCTCAGCGAGAGTCTCGGCGTCCTTCTTCTCCTGCTCCTTCGCGGCCTCATCGGTCTCCTCCGTCTCTTTGAATGTCTCGTTGACATCCGCATCGATACGCAGGAACTTTAAGCCCTCATTCTTCTGCTCCACATGCTGCATGAACGGGGAATCGATCGGGTTCGGAAGGATCACAGCGTCGATCCCGGCTTCCTTGAACATGTTGATGTACTGGCTCTGCTCTTTCTCATTTGTTACATAGTAGATCTGGTTCTCATGACCTTCCTCTTTCGCCTTATCCATGCAGTCTTTCAGCGTCAGATATTTTCCGTCCAGATTCTTGTAAATAATGTAGTCATCCATCTTCTCAGCAAATTTCTGATCCTTTAAGCAGCCAAATTTGATAAATGGAGCGATATCGTCCCAATATTTCTCATAGGTCTCCCGGTCAGTCTTGCACATACCAGTCAGCTTGTCCGCTACCTTCTTGGTGATGTAATCGGAAATTTTCTTTACAAATCCATCATTCTGCAGCGCACTTCTCGATACATTCAACGGCAGATCCGGGCAGTCGATCACGCCCTTTAAGAGCATCAGGAACTCCGGAATAACTTCCTTGATATTATCCGCGATAAATACCTGGTTGTTGTACAGCTTGATGGTGCCCTCAATACTCTCATACTCCATGTTGATCTTCGGGAAGTACAGAATACCTTTCAGGTTAAACGGATAGTCCATATTCAGATGGATCCAGAACAAAGGCTCCTTGTAATCCATAAATACTTTCCGGTAAAATTCTTTATAATCATCATCACTGCACTCGTTCGGATGTTTTGTCCACA
>ERZ779895.2653-NODE-2653-length-15585-cov-7.432453_pt1 | contig 15585 bp, 17 predicted proteins | sample MGYA00511093_ERZ779895 | MGnify/ENA primary metagenome ERZ779895 (study PRJEB29588, sample SAMEA2142970) | human gut metagenome | biome: human gut; feature: human-associated habitat; material: faeces | place: Denmark | collected 2008/2010 ... | reverse complement strand
AAAGCAGGCTGCTTATGGACTGCTGGTATGTGAAGAACAGGACGCTGTGGATGGATATGAAGCTGCTGTGGCAGACGGTGGGCGTGGTGTTGATGAGAAAGGGCGCGAAGTGAATGAACAAATATGATTATTTAGTGGTGGGTAGCGGTTTGTTTGGCTCTGTATTTGCTCATGAGGCAAAGTGCCGTGGAAAAAAAGTATTAGTTATAGATAAACGTCAGCATATTGCTGGCAATGTATATACCGAGAAAATAGAAAATATCAATGTCCATATTTATGGAGCTCATATTTTCCACACTAACTTAAAACATGTATGGGACTATGTAAACCAGTTTGCTGCATTTAATCGTTTTATAAACTCTCCTGTAGCGAGCTATCATGGTGAGCTATATAGCTTACCATTTAATATGTATACCTTTAATAAGATGTGGGGAGTTATTACACCTGAAGAGGCTGCTGCTAAAATTGAAGAACAGAAACGGGAAGCAGGCATTAAGGAACCAAAGAATTTAGAAGAGCAGGCAATTTCTTTGGTAGGTACAGATATTTATGAAAAGTTGATTAAAGGCTATACAGAAAAGCAATGGGGCAGGCCATGTACAGAGTTGCCAGCTTTTATTATTAAACGTCTGCCTGTGCGTTTTACTTTTGATAATAATTATTTTAACGCTTTGTATCAGGGGATTCCTGTTGGCGGTTATACGCAAATGGTTGCCAATATGCTGGAAGGTATAGAGGTGCAGTTGGGGGTTGATTATTTAGGAAACAGAGGTGAGCTTGACGCTTTAGCGGATAAAGTAGTCTACACTGGGGCTATAGACGCTTACTTTGATTATCAATTAGGTAATTTGGAATACCGCAGTGTGCGCTTTGAAAATGAATTGCTGGATAAGCCTAATTTCCAAGGTAATGCAGCGGTAAATTATACAGATAGTGAAACGCCTTGGACACGTATTATCGAGCATAAATGGTTTGAATTTGGCAAAGATAAAGATGGGAATGATTTACCAAAAACGGTTATTTCTCGTGAATATAGCAGTGAATGGCGACTAGGAGACGAGCCTTATTATCCGGTAAATGATGAGAAAAATAGTAAGCTTTATGCTGAATATAAGAAGCTAGCTGATGCTGAAAGTAAAGTCATTTTTGGCGGTCGCTTAGGCGAGTATAAGTATTATGATATGGATGCTGTGATTAATAGTTCTTTGAGTTTGGTACAAAAGGAATTTTAAAATATGAGACAGAGAGTAGAATGGATAGATGCTTGTAAAGGTTTTACGATGCTTCTTGTGATATTAGGGCATTGTTTAGATGGATATTTAAAAGCTAAATTATTTGTATCCGATTTTTGGTGGATGCAGATACTTTTTGATTTTATATACTCTTTTCATATGCCATTATTTTTCGTATTAAGTGGATATTTATTTTATTATTCTTATAACGAGTGTCCGTTTAAAAAAATAAAATATAAAATATTAGATTTAGCTTTACTATATTTTGGTTATTCTGTTGTTCAAGTATTAGTACAAATATTGTTAGCCAGTCAGGTAAATCGAAATATTTCTGTTAAAGATATTTTCTTGCTGCCAGTTTATACAATACCTCCATATTGGTATCTTTATGTTTTGATGTTTTTATATCTAATTTCTTCTGCATTTTTTAAACCGATGAAAGTTAACTATTTAGTAGTTTCTGTGGTGATTGCAGGAATTAGTTTACTGTTACCATATGCTAGAGAATTTTCTGTTTCTAGAGTAGCTTATTATGTGCCATTTTTTATATTTGGAGGGTTCAGTTGTATTTTTAGATTGGAGTATAAAGCACATAGATGGCATTTGATCCCTTTGCTGGCTTTTTCTTTAATCTTATATTCTGGTGATTTAACAAATAAATTTTATGATGTTTTTATAGCGTTGGCTTTATCACTGATAGTTTTGGAGTGCTTTTGGAATTTCCACTCTTTATCTAAGGTATGGTTGTTTAATTTATGTGGGAAGTATTGTTTACCAATATATTTGATTCATTGTTATTTAACTGCGGGGACTAGGATTATTTTGCACTACTTTCATGTTAATAATAGTGCAATTTATATTAGTATCGGAATGATATTAGGTATATTTGTGCCAATTTTGGTTTATAAAATTTGTCTGCAAAAAGAATTCCTATTTTTCATATTCAAACCTATTCAAGAATTAAAAAATATTAGAAAATGTTGGATATAAAAAGGAGATCAATAAATTGAATGTCAAAATTATTATAGCAACACACAAAATATATTGGATGCCTAATGACGACTTGTATCTTCCATTACATGTTGGTAGAGAAGGTAAGCAAGATTTGGGTTATATAGGAGATAATACAGGTGAAAATATTTCTTTATTAAACGCTAGTTTTTGTGAATTGACTGGCTTATATTGGGCTTGGAAAAATTTAGATGCTGATTATATAGGATTGGCACATTATAGAAGACATTTTTGCTTTAAGAGAAAAAGTAGTAATGCTTTTGAGAATGTTTTACAGTTTGACGAATTAAAACCATTTTTAGGGAACGTGAAGGTATTTACTCCTAACAAGCGTAGATATTATATTGAAAGCCTTTACAGTCACTATGCCCATACTCATTATGCTATTCAATTAGATGAAACTAGAAAAATTATAGCTGAAAAATATCCAGAATATCTTGTTAGTTATGATGAAGTGATAGCGCATACCTATGGGTATATGTTTAATATGATGATTATGGAAAAGGCTTATTTTTATGATTACTGCACTTGGTTATTTGATATTTTATTTGAACTCAAGAATAGAATTATTATGCCAGGCTTGTCAGCTTTTCAAGGACGGTATTTTGGCAGAATATCTGAAATAATTTTTAATGTTTGGTTAGATTACCAATTAAAAAGTGGAAATTTACAACAAAATCAAATTAAAGAAATTTCATGTATACATATGGAAAAAATAAATTGGTTGAAGAAAGGGAAAGCTTTTCTCCAAGCTAAGTTTTTAGGGAAAAGGTATGAAGGCAGCTTTTGATTTTAATAATATTAAGGAGGTAAGATAAGCATGAATATATTGTTTTATATAGCATGTTTTTTATTACCTTTTGAAAATTTGGTTATAGCTCCATCGGCAGGATGGGCAACCATTAGTCCTATAATTCTGTTTTTGTATTTATGTTTTAATATTGGATATATTGGTAAAGAAATTATTAAATACAAAAAGATATTGGGAATAATTGCCGTAGGATTGTTGATTACTTTATTGAACTACTTATTTATATCGTCTTATTTAGAAGAATCTATTTTGCGTACTATCAATACGTTGATTTCCCTGGGCTTAGGGATTACTAGTTTATTTGCATTTGATATTTTTTTTATTCAAAGAAAAGGAAATATCAAAAAAATAGAAAAAATTTTGTTGCTTGCTTACACTATTGCCTTGATTATTGGAATAATTCAGTTTTTAACTATTAATTTTAACATTAATTTCGTTAGAGTAATTGATGAACTTTTTACTAAAAGAAGCTATTTACCATTCAATAGAGTACAGTTTACTTTTACTGAACCGTCATTTATTGGTATGCATTTATTTGGCGTATTATTACCTATATACTTTTATGGAAAAAATCAGGCATTGAAAAAATTAATAATTGCTTTTTCAATAATAAGTATATTAGTTGGTTCTGGTTTAAGAATTATATTAGATATAATAGTGGCTATAGCCATATATATATTATATAAGATGGATATAAGAAAAATAAAAAATATTGTATTGATTATATTAACTGGTATCGTGCTTATCGGAGGCATTCAATATGAGTATGAAAATAACGGGCGCGTGAGAGGAATAATCAATGAGGGCGTTTATGCAGATGGCTCCTTTGCATCTAGATGGTTTAGAATGAATGCATCTTTAAAAGGATATAAAAATGATGCTCTACATGCATTGTTTGGTTATGGATTTGGACAAGAGATATTACCTTTAAAAAAAGGATATGTTGAAGCAGCTAATGAGTATGTTAATATGACATATTTAAAAGAAGTTAATGATTTAGGATATATGGAAACCCAACCAGATGAGAGTGTTAGTTACTGCCTTCATATTAGAATTCTAAGTGAATTAGGCATAATAATGTATATATATATTTGCTACCAGCTTATATTATGTTATGCAAAGATTAATGAAGAATGGAAATATATTATGATGGTAGGTAGTTATTTATATATTCAATTTGAGTCATATGCATTTTACACTATTTGGCTAATTATAGTACTATGTCAATTACATATTAAAGAAAAAAGCTAGAAGGATAAAATTTATGAGAGGTTATTAATGAAAAAGCAAAAAAGAGATATTTATATAAGTTTTATTATACCAGCCTATAATGCTGAAAAAACTATAAATAGATGTATAAAAAGTATTTTGGATGGTATATCTGACAATCTACAGCTCCAACATATAGAAGTAATTATAGTTGAAAATGGTTCAAACGATGAAACAAGTAGTATCGTAGAAAGTTTAGCTTTGCAATTTTCTCAAGTTAAGTTAATCCATTCTGGTAAAGGCGTTTCAATAGCAAGAAATGCAGGATTGGATGTCGCTATTGGTGATTATATAGCTTTTGTTGATGCGGATGATTACCTTGATTCAGATGGGTTGCAATTATTTTACAGAGATATAAAAGATAAGACTGTAGATTTATTTTTATATGGTCATTTTTCAGGTAAAGAAATTCGTAAAATTACAGATAAAAATGCTCCAGAGTTATATACAGGAAAAAAGATAGAATTTTGTAGAGTGAAGATGTTAGAGAATCCTACTAAGTATATGCAAGTATGGGCAAAATTGTTTAAAAAATCTATAATTGTAGAAAATGATATACGATTTAATGAAAGGTTACACCTTGCTGAAGATAGTGACTTTACGCTTCGATATACTAAATTTTGTAAAAAAATCATCTTTTTACCACAAAATATTTACCATTATACATTAAATCCAACGTCTACCATGCGCATTTATGATGGGAATAAGATTAAAAGATATATAGTTTCTATGGAACAAACAGCACTTATGATGATTTATGAAAGTAAAAATTTACAATATGCTTTTCAGAAATATATATTGATTCATATGAATATTGCTATGGTGAGGGAAATTTTTGTTAAATCAAATACAGATAGTTATATAAATAAGTATAATAAGATGTCGAAATTAAGTAAGGAATCAATTTTTAGAGAAGCGATTTTGCGAGTAAGTATTAATGAGTGTTTTAAATTGAGATTTTTGCCAATATTTTTCTTTAAGATACATTTAAGTATGGTATCTTCTTTTCTTTATTTTATTAGAGCAGAACAGAATGCAAGAAAAGAGAAATAATAAAGCTTAAAAGAAGTTTTTTGAAAGAAGTGGTAATAATGCTTGTGAAATTAACTAATCAAGAAATAAAACAAATAGAGCTCAATATATTAAAGGATTTTGATGTGTTTTGCCAACAACATGGACTTAGGTATTATCTTGCTGGAGGAACTATTTTGGGAGCTATTCGTCACAAAGGATTCATTCCATGGGATGATGATATAGATGTGTGTATGCCAAGGAAAGATTACCTTGATTTTGTTGATTGTTTTGATGGATATAATAAATATTTGGAAGTTAAGTCAAATCTTAAAAGAAATTTTAGTGCGCCTTTTTCTAAAATCGTAGATATTAGGACAAAAATTGATTCTAAGTATATAAAAAATGATACTAATACTAATCTTTGGATAGATATATTTCCGGTGGATGGATTGCCTGAAAAATGGAATGAAGTAAAAAGTATATATAGACAATGTACTTGCTATAGAAAGGGGCTTTTATTGGCAGATGCTAAATTAGGAGAGGGAAGTACATTATTTCGCAAATATAGCAAATATCTTCTTAAGCCTCTTGCTCAAATATACGGTAAACAGCGTTGCATAGATAAAATTGAGAAAATAGCTGCTCAATATCCTTATGAAGAATCCCAATATGTAGGTATAGTTACTTGGGGGCTTTATGGCGCTGGTGAGCGAATGCTTAAAGCAGAGTTTGAAAAAGCTGTAGAAGTTGAGTTTGAAGGACATAAATTTCCTGCTTTTTCTTGTTGGGATAGCTATTTAACAGGTTTATATGGTGATTATATGCAATTACCTCCCGTTGAAAAACGTAAGACGCATAATATGGAAGCATATTTAATTGATACTAAAAAGGAGGAATGATGTTATGAATATAGCGTTGATTATAGCAGGTGGTTCAGGACAAAGAATGGGGCAGGAGATACCAAAACAATTTTTGAATGTGTATGATAAACCTGTAATTGTTTACACGTTAGAAGCATTTCAGAAGCATCCGGACATTGATGCTATAGCTGTTGTTTGTATTGATGGCTGGCAGCATGTATTAGAAGTTTATGCAAAACAATTTAATATAACTAAATTGCAAATGATTTTAGATGGTGGTGATTGTGGGCAGGCTTCTATCCGAAATGGTGTTATGGCATTAGAAAAGCAGTATGGCCGAGATAATATAGTACTTATTCATGACGCCATTAGACCTATGATTTCTCAAAAAATAATTACAGATTGTATTAATGTTACGAAAAATAAGGGTAATGCTATCACGGTTATTCCTTGTGCTGAAGCTATGTTAGTAACGGAAGACCAGCAATCATCTATTATTAGCTATCACCGAAATAATTTAAAAAGAACACAAACGCCACAAGGATTTCATGTGGGATTTATTTGTGATTTACATAGGGAAGCTTTGGAAAAAGGAATACTAAACTCAGTTGCATCTTGTACTTTAATGATTGAGCTAGGAAAACAGTGTTGGTTTTGCGATGGTTCAGAGAAAAATATTAAGCTGACTACTGTAGAGGATTTAGATATTTTTAAAGCATTACTTAAAGAAAAACGCTCTGAGTGGTTGAGGTGATTATTATTAAAAGTTTGATTAATAATGCATTATATGTAGAGGATTTAGATAATTGCATAAATAATACTATTAGCTTTGGTATATTAAGAAATTCAAAGATTTTAATTACAGGTGCTACAGGTTTAATAGGGTCATTTCTTGTCGATGTATTGCATAGGGCTAATGAAACTCATAATATAAATATTAAGATTTATGCTTTGGGTAGAAATAAAAAACGCTTCTATCAGCGTTTTCCTTATTTTTTGGAATCGGATGATGTAATTTTTATTGAGCATGATGTTATTGATACACTTGATATAGGAGATAGTGATATTGATTATTGTATTCATGCTGCTAGTAATGCATATCCGGCTGTTATGTATAACGATCCTGTAGGTACAATAATGGCAAATGTTCAAGGAACATATAATTTATTGGATTGCTTAACTAGGCATAATGGGAAACGCTTTGTATTCATTTCCAGTGGGGAAGTTTATGGAACCGTTATATCAACTAAAGAATTTCATGAAAATGTTAGTGGAATAGTAGATCTTTTAAATGTTAGAAGTTGCTATCCATTAAGTAAACGTGTCGCTGAGAATTTATGTGTTGGTTACTCTACGCAGTATAATTTAGAGACAGTAATAGTTAGGCCATGTCATACATACGGACCTAATAATACACAAGTAGATAATAGAGCCAATGTCCAATTTATCAATAATGCAGCAGCGAAGAAAAACATTACTTTAAAAAGTAATGGGTTACAGCTTCGTTCTTATTCTTATATTGCAGATACTTGTTCTGGGTTACTTACAGTAATGATTAATGGCAATAATAAAGAAGCATATAATTTATCTAATAGTAATTCGATAATTACTATTAGAGGTTTTGCTGAAATAGTGGCACAACAAGCAGGTGTAGAATTGCATTTTGCCAGTGATGATACACAGCCTAGTCCATTTGATAATGCTGTTTTAAATAACGATAAGTTAAAAGGATTGGGATGGAATGCAATTTATGATATTAATACAGGTATAGAGCATACTTTGAATGTTGTTAGGTGGTTAAAATGTTAGAACAATTAAAAGATGATGTTTGTAGAGCTAATTTAGAACTTGCTGAAAAGGGAGTTGTTATATATACATGGGGAAATGTCAGTGGAATTTCTGATGATAGAAGATATGTAGTTATCAAACCATCTGGTGTAGATTATAAAAGTATGACACCTGATGATATGGTAGTTGTAGATTTATTGACTGGTAAAATAGTAGATGGAAATTGGAAACCGTCTTCTGATACATCTACCCATTTGGAGCTTTACAAAGCCTTTGAAAATATAAAAGGCATAGTGCATACTCATTCGGTAAATGCTGTAGCATTTGCACAAGCAGGAATTGGTATTCCTGCGTTGGGAACGACGCACGCAGATTACTTTTATGGTGATATACCTTGCACTAGAGAGTTATCTAAGGAAGAAGTAGAAGAAGCGTATGAGGCTAATACCGGAAAAGTAATTGTCGAAACTATTAATAATTTGAAATATGATCCAATGTCTGTGCCTGGTATTGTAGTGAAAAACCATGGACCTTTTACATGGGGATTTAGCCCGGCTAATGCAGTATACAATGCAGTGGTAATGGAAAAAATTGCTGAAATGAATTTAAAAACATTGATATTAAATAAAAATAGTTCAATGAAACAGTATGTTTTAGACAAACATTATATGCGTAAGCACGGTAAAAATGCTTACTATGGGCAGAAATAATAATGGTTCTGAAAATATGGAATGAGAAATTTAGGTGGGAAAGTGGCCTTCATTGAAATCAAGTACAAAAAATTAACCCAAAATACTATTATGTTATATATGATGACCGCTGCCAAAATTATTTTACCTTTAGTTTTATTACCATACTTAACAAGAATATTGACTAAAGATGCTTATGGCCTTGTTAGTTACGTAAAAGCGGTAATGCAATATATGCAACTTTTTGTAGATTTTGGTTTTATGCTCTCTGCAACTAAAGAGGTAGCATTAGTACGCGAGGACAAAGAAAAATTAAGCTTTATCAATGGTGATACAACTTTAGCTAGATGTATTTTGGCTGTCTTCGCATTTGCTGTACTTTTGGTAATGTCATTTAAAATGCCTTTGCTTAATAATAATTTACTATTTACATTGCTGTCTTTTATTCCTGTTGCATTGTCGTGCTTTTTCATGGATTTCTTGTTTAGAGGATTAGAAGAAATGCATGTATTGACTATTAGATTTATCATTACTCGTGGTTTATCTACTTTTCTTACTTTTTTTGTGGTAAGTAGCGAAAAGGATTTATTGTGGATTCCTATTTTGGAGATAATAGGGTCATTGGCAGCTATTATTTTAGTGCTTTTTGAAATAAACAAACGTGGACTAAATTTACGTATAACTAAGATTGGTAAAGTAGTTGGAAAAATAAAAGATTCAGCTGTTTATTTTTTTTCGGATATGGCAGCGACAACTTTTAATGCACTAAATACTATTCTAGTTGGAATCTATATGACTGCTTCACAAGTAGCTGACTGGAGTTTATGTTTACAAATTGCTATGGGTATTCAAGCGTTGTATTCTCCGATTACTGGAAGTCTTTATCCATATATGATAAAAACTAAAGATTTGAACATTATAAAAAAAATATTAGTTATGGTAATGTCAGTAATTCTAATAGGAACCATAGTTATGTATTATTTGGCTCCTTGGGGATTAACTATTATTGGAGGGAAAAAATATGTAAGTGCTGTGCCATTATTACGAGCATTCATACCATTATTAATTTTAAGCTTTCCTGCAATGCTCTTTGGTTGGCCATGTTTAGGTGCTATTAATAAACAAGCAGAGACTTCGTTAACAACAGTAATTACTTCTATTGTACAGGTATTATGTTTGTGCATATTATTAATTAATGACAGATTTACGCTTTTAAATTTAGCTTATTTAAGGGGAGCTACTGAAAGCTTGATGCTTATAATGCGATTTGGCTTTTGCGTTAAGTATAGAGAGTGTTTTTATAAAAATGAATAAAATGAGTAATAAGGAATATTATAAAATGAAGGTGCCTAAAAAGAAGCTCTGACCGTAAGGTGTTGAGATATTTGGTCTTATCACAGGATAAATTTAGAAGCGTTTTATGAATTCATTATAACTTACAAATTTTTAAAAGAGGAACAGTATGAACTATATAGCTAAATTACTAAAAAGGTTTTTTGAAATCAAGCATCTTAAAATGGTATTAATATTTTGCGTTCTATCTGTGATTGGTATTTTGCTGATATATGCTCTATATTCGTTTATGCTTTATAAAGGTCTTTATGTTCCTGAAAATTGGGGAGAAGCTTTGCCGTTATTGATAGGTGCTATAGGAGCATGTATAACTATTATTTATACACATGAAGATAAGAGTCGTGAGCTGGCTTTGAATTATGTAACACAACAAAGAACAAAATGGTTAGAGACAGGAAGGTTTTTAACGGCTAATTTATGCAAATATGTGTGGCAGTACGCCAATGTTACCAAAGGCTGCAGCGCAGAATATTTAAGCGATCTTTATGGGCAGATAGGCGGCATAATAGTTAATTTATATATAAGATATAATTTCGCTGGCAAGCGCGATAAGGTTTTATTGCATATACTGGAAAATATGTATCGTAAAATTAAAAGATTAAAGCAATTATATGATAATAAAAACAGTGATGTTAAGGATATAGAAGCTATAAGAGAACAGCTGGACGTATATTTGAATTTATTAACTGTGCACTCGCAAATTTATTTTAAAATCGAGTGGGAACGAATCAAGGAAGAAACATTGTATAGCGGCAATATTCGCCTGCGGCAAAGGATAATTAAAGGAAAAATGATAAAATGGAGGTTGGCTTTATATAAAGAGAGAACTAAATATGATGAACAATGGCACGAAGGCTTTAAAGGGTTGATTGTTGATGAGATTTATCAAAATCTCAAGGATAGTGATACCATAAAAGAACAGGACATAATTTAGTTTAAAATTCAACGTTTTTGTAAAGGAGAAAATAAAAATGGATTATCAGCAGAATTTTTCATATAGAGAAGAGACTGAGATTAATAGATCTGTAAATAGTTATAACGAACCAAGAGGCGGTAATGCTTCTGCTGATAATACTGATAGGCGCGAAAGCAGTATTAATTCAAATCAGGATGAATGGGATCGACAAGCTCTGAAAAATATTGCTCAAGATATAAAGACATTACAAGGCAATATAGTAGATATAATGAAAAATGACCCTAAATGGAAGTGTCCGGGAATAATAGAAATCATATTAATTTCAATATATATTTTACATTTTATAATACTATTTGTATCTTATGATACTGTAAAAAAATTGATTGAATCAAAATTTGAATATGTTTTGGCTTATGCAATAGTACATACTATAATTATAGCTTTCCTGATTAACAGAATATATTGGTATAAGAAAAAATCAGCAGATCAGATGATTAGAATATTAAAGACGATGATTTATAGAGAAAAATATTTGAATAAATACCATTAAAGAGTGGCAGTAAGTATGAAACAAAACTTTTATAACAGGGAGACAGTAACAAAAAACTTTTTGGGCAGTTATAGCAGTATGCGGCTTTATGAAAATAGACTAGTTTTTGTTAATACGCTGACTGACGAGGAGGTTTGTATATTAGGCTATAAAGATACGCTTAAACAGATAGCCGACGCTTTGCAGGTCGGCGTAGAAGATGATGTGATTCTTGCATTATTTGCTTCTTGCAATTCAGATGATTGCTTTGCGCTTTTATTGCAGAAAGGTATGGTTGAATGAATGTTACGGAGCTGTCAAGCTTTACAGATCATTATTTTAGCTTTTTAGGGGCATATATTTTTTCTAAAAATGGCTACAATTTTTTATTGGGCAAGAATGGCTGCGCTATTATTATTAGCGATGATTTACTGCATTCGTTGCAAGAGCAACGGCCTTCTGATGCGCTGAAATTAAAATTGGTTCAGCATGGGTTAGCAATAGTTCCCGGAAAACAGCCTGTATTGCGTGAATCGTGTATTGACGTAAGATATTTTATTATTGACCTTACCAAGCAATGTAATTTTCATTGCATTTATTGTTTTAGAGATTTTAAGCATTTTAATCAAATAACATACGAGGTTTTGCAGGACATTATAGATTTTATTATTAGTTATTGCAAACAGAAAAGGATTGCTAATATTGGCTTACAAATGTGGGGCGGAGAGCCGTTACTGGCTTTGGACAAAATTGAGTATGTAATCAATGCTTTTGCTGATTCAGATATTAAAGCGCATATAGACATTGAAACTAATGCCAGTCTTGTAACGGAAGAAATTGCCAGAAAGCTTAAAGAGTGGGATGTGAATGTAGGCGTAAGTTTGGATGGTACCCCGCAGCTGCAAAATCTACAACGACCTTTGGCAACAGGCTTACCTAGCTCCGCGTTAGTGGAACAAGGCGTTCGTAATTTACAAAAATATTATGGTAACAATATTGGTGGAATTTCTGTAGTTACCAAATATAATTTTCAAAAAATCAAAGAAATTCTGGATTATTTCATATACGATCTTCGGCTATCTTCTATGAAATTTAATCTTGTGCGAGATAATATGAATGCTTCAGAACAGACGTTATCTTTAACGGATGAAGAAATACAATTTTTTGTTGAAGATTTAACCGGCTATTTAGAAGCGTACCGTATTATTGGAGCGCGTTTTTCAGAAGGAAATATTGAAGTAAGATTAAGAAATTTGCTGCAAAGAAACGGTAATAATTGCTGTGTTTCTCGTGGCTGTCAAGGCGGTAGGAAAATGATTTCTTTTAATTATCAGGGTGATATTTTTCCATGCGAAATGATAGATTTTCCCGATGAAAGAATTGGCTCTATTTATGATAACAAGGATTTGGATAGCCAAATAAAGAAAGCTTTAAATAAAAACAGCTTTTTCTTGCCGAAAAATGATAAAAGTTGTGCAAACTGTCCATGGCGGTATTTTTGCCAAGGAGGCTGTAGCAGCAGAAATAAATATCTTGAAAAAGAAGGACAAATTGATAGAGTAGAGTGCTGTTTGAACAAAACGCTTTATCCAAAGCTGGTGGAGTGGATTTTGGATGGAAAGGTTAGCTGATATTATGAAAGCAGGTGTTTGATTTGGGTTCTTCGTATTTAGCATTGGGCTATGAATGCAACCATAATTGCATATGCTGTCCTCTTACAACTTATGATAGGCTTCATAGCAGATTTTCCATAGAAGATATTAAAGAAAGAATAGAATTTATGGCTCATAGTAAAAGAGGACATATAGTAATATCTGGTGGAGAGCCTATGCTTCACCCGAATTTTTTTGATGTGCTGGATTTTATTAATAGCAGAAATTTTGATGTTACTGTTTTATCAAACGCTTCTCAATGTAAAGAAATATCTTTTGTAAAAGAGCTTTGTAAGCATGTGGTTAAGGAGAAATTTGATGTGGTTACTGCCATCCATTCAAGTCATCCCAATATACATGACGCTATTACCGGTGTATCGGGAAGTTTATTAGAAACTTTGACGGCTTTAGATAATTTACAGTCTGTTGGCATTAAAATTACGATCAAACATATCTTTTCTCAATTAAGTATTGACACATTGTTTGATACTTTTAAATATTTGGAGGGGCATTTTCCACCGCGCGTTAATTTTCAATTTTGTGGAATGGATTACAGCGGCAGGGCTGCTAAAAATATATCTAAATTATTTCTAACATTAGAAGAGATACGTCCTGAGCTGGAAAAGATTCTGGATTTTTTGGAAACTAAGGTGTCTGCCAGGCGGCAGATTTCTATTATTGAAGCTCCGCTGTGCTTAACGGATCCGTACTACTGGAAATATTTTGCCGGTTCTTCCGGCGAGTTAGACGCATACATAGCGCCTAATACTGATGAAGATAAAATTCATAATAAGGTTCAAAGCGAATGCGGAGCATATTATGAGCCATGTGAAAGGTGTCTTGTAAATAAATGGTGCTCTGGCGTATGGAGAACTGCGTATGCATATTATGGCAGTGATTTATTACTGCCTATAATAAACGATGTGAATGAGGAGGAATAAATTATGGACAAATTAAAGGCTTTTTCAAGAAAATTAGGCAAAAGTCTGGAAATAGCTTTTAATGAAAAAGGTAATGTTTTGGCTATTGACGGCGTACCATTAGACGTGTCGGGACGAATTTTGGCATGGAATAATTATAGTGATACATGGATAGATAAAGGTTGGAATAATACTAGAGATAGATGGATGAATAATGGTTGGAACAATTACAGTGATTCATGGACGGATAATGGCTGGAACAACTATCGTGATACGTGGATAGATAAAGGCTGGAATAACACATCTGATAGATGGACTGACGCCAGCGGCGGGAATGGGAGTTCCTGCTATATTACTACGTGTTGTATGACATATAAAGGATTGCCCGATAATTGCGTAGAGTTAGGGGTTTTGCGCAAATATAGAGATAAGTTGATTCAAGAGGATCCGGAGTTTAGAGCTAAGGTTATTGAGTACTATCGTAATGCACCGCTCATTATCCAACAAATTGAAAAGCATGAGAAAAAAGAAGATGTGTACAACGAGCTTTATAATGAAATGATAAAGCCTTGTATTGACTTATTAAATGCAGGGCAGATAGATAAAGCCAAAAATTTATATTTGCAGCATTATGATTGGCTGCTGAAAAAATATTTAATGTGAATATGTATTTCTTAAAAAGAGCTAGTGTTGCTTTGCGCGCAATAGAGAAAGTAGATAAAGATAAATTTTTGCAATGGCACAATGATTTAGCTTTGCGGAATTTGATTGGTGGAATTTTTCCGCTTGATGAAGGGGCTTTTCAAAAAATATGCGATCAAGGCTATGAAAAATTACTACCGTCGCAAATATGGTTTTCTGTGTGTTATGAGGATAAACTAGTAGGAATTGCCGGCCTACATAATGTTAGATATGTGCAAAGAAATGCTGAGGTAGCTTGTTTTGTTGGAGAAAATCAATATAGGCAACAGGGGATAGGTTCTGCGGTTGTTGGATTAATTGAAGAATATGCTTTTGGAACTTTAAATTTACACCGTATTTACGCATATGTATATGATGACAATATTATTGCAAAAAACTTCTTTGCTAAACAACAATGGTTACAGGAAGGTCTTTTACGGGAAGCAAGTTATTGGAATTACACATTTAGAGATATTGTTATATTTGCAAGAATAAATAAATCATATGAGTAATGCAATAAAAAAGGACGGCCTGCGCCGTCCTCTAGTGTTGCAATATGAAGTTGTGCCGTAGGCTATATGCGGATTGCTTGAACCTGCTCTAAGGTGAGATTAGTAGCCAGTACGATAGCGTCGTCGCTGAATTTACCTGAATGTTTCATGTTTTTGGCAATGTCTAATGTAGCTTTAGCCTTGCCTTCAGCAATGCCTTCTTTTCTGCCGTTTTCTACTAAATCATTGATAATCTTACACATAGTCTGCACTCCTTCCTCGGTTTCCTTGAAATATTTTACACGTTGCTTTAGTTCATGATAATGCATATCGCTGGCGCTGGTGCAGAAAAAATCGTGCATCAGCCTG
>ERZ779895.2650-NODE-2650-length-15600-cov-5.482342_pt1 | contig 15600 bp, 11 predicted proteins | sample MGYA00511093_ERZ779895 | MGnify/ENA primary metagenome ERZ779895 (study PRJEB29588, sample SAMEA2142970) | human gut metagenome | biome: human gut; feature: human-associated habitat; material: faeces | place: Denmark | collected 2008/2010 ... | reverse complement strand
GAAACTTATATTTATATGCTGCGCTGCACGCCGTCCATCGTCCTGCTGTTCATCGTCTTTTACGGTCTGCCCAAATTTTTGTTAGAGGTTTTCGATTACGATATCAATGATTTAAGCCGCGCGGTATTTGTTATCATCACCTTCACGCTGCTGTTTGCCGCTAGTATTTCCGAGGTGATGCGGGCGGCCTACCTGGCGGTGGACAAGGGGCAGTACGAGGCGGCGGTCAGCGCCGGGCTTTCCCCTCTGCTGGCGCTGCGCCGTATTGTTTTGCCACAGGCGGCGGTTATTGCCCTGCCGAATTTTGGCAATTCGCTGCTCAGCCTGCTCAAGGAAGGCTCTCTGGCTTATACCATAGGTCTGATTGATTTGTTGGGCGCTGGACAGATGATTGTTGCCCGTGCCTACGGCGCGTCGGCTTTGGAGGTTTACATTGCCGTTGGCTTGATTTATTGGCTACTGTCGCTGCTGTTAGCGGAAGGAATTTTGCGGCTGGAAAATTTTTTGCAGCCGCAGAAGTTTAAAGGCGGAAGGGAGGCGCGTTAAATGGAGCTGAATTATCAATTTATGCTGAACACCTTGGGGCTGCTGCTGCGGGGCGTGCCGGTGACGCTGTCCCTGACGGCGGTGGCGCTTCTGGTGGCCGCTCCCTTCGCCTTTTTTATGGCTTTGGCCCGCTTGCGCAATACTCCTTATGTGCAGGGGCCTATCAAATTGTATATTTCGCTGATTCGCGGCGTTCCCGTAGTAATTCAGATTTTGATTATCTACAGCCTGCTGCCCAGCGTGCTCAATGTAATTTTTAAGGAGTTGGGCATTCAATATAATATTTTCGATTTGAACACCATTTGGTACGCTTATATTATTTTTACCATTAGCACTATCGCCGTGCTGTCCGAGGTTTTCCGTAGCGCGTTGGGCAGCGTTTCTGCCGGGCAATTGGAAGCCGGCTGGGCTATAGGTATCTCTACCTTTCATACCTATATACGTATTATTATTCCGCAGGCGCTGACCGTTGCTTTGCCTTCGCTCTGCAATGTGGCGGTTAATCTGCTTAAAAATACCTCGCTGGCCTTTATGATGGCGGTGAAGGACGTGACGGCTGTGGGGAAAATTGCTGCCTCCTACGGCTATAATTATGTGGAAGCCTATATCGACGTTTTCGTCGCTTATATTATCTTATGCTCGCTGACGCAGGCGCTGTTCCGGCTGGCGGAAAACCGCTGCGGCAGGTACCGCCGCCGTACTGTTTGATGCGCGCGTTAAAAATTTCAGGAGGGATGTACTTATGGATTTTGCAACTAAATGTATTCATGCCATTGGCGAAACCGACGCCACCGGCGCTATTACTCCAGCGATTTATATTTCTTCAACCTTCGCTCACCCTAAGTTGGGCGATACCACGGGCTTTAATTATACTCGCGAATCCAACCCCACCCGCGCCCGGCTGGAGCAGCTGGTGGCTGCGCTGGAGGAGGGCGTGGACGCGCTGGCTTTCGCCTCCGGCATGGCGGCGGTGGATGCGGTGCTGCGCCTGTTCGCACCCGGCGACCACATTATTACGGGCAACGATTTATACGGCGGCTCCTTCCGCATTTTTCGCTCTATGTATGCGCCTAACGGCGTGGAATTTACCAGCGTGCATACCTCCAGCTTAGAGGAAATCAAGGCGGCGCTGCGCCCCAATACCAAGGCTGTCTTTTTGGAAACGCCGACCAATCCCACTATGGAAATTTCCGATTTGCGGGCTATCGGCAGGCTGGCGAAGGAGCGCGGCCTGCTGGTCATCGTCGATAATACTTTCCTGACGCCGTATTTCCAAAAGCCGCTGGCTTTGGGCGCAGATATCGTTATTCACAGCGGTACTAAATATCTCAGCGGGCATAACGATATTCTGGCTGGCTTCACTGTGGCTAAGGATGCGGCGCTTGCCGAAAAGCTGCGCCTGATTTACAAAACCACCGGCGCCTGCCTGGGCGCATTGGACGCTTGGCTGGCAATCCGCGGCATTAAAACGCTGCCGCTGCGCATGGAGCAGCACCAAAAGAACGCTTTAGAGCTGGCCACATGGCTGCAAAAGCAGCCGCAGGTGCAGTACGTGCTGTATCCCGGTTTGCCGGAGCATCCCGGCTACGCCATTAACGCGGCGCAGACCAGCGGCTGCGGCGGCATGATATCCTTTGCTGTGAAGGACGCCGCCGCTGCTAAGCACGTTTTGGAGCACGTGAAGCTGATTAAATTTGCCGAAAGCCTGGGCGGTACGGAAAGCCTGATTACCTATCCCATCCGTCAGACTCACGCCGACCTGCCGCCGGAGGAATGCGCGGCCAAGGGCATTACCGACAGCCTGCTGCGTTTGTCCGTGGGCATCGAGGGCATCGAGGACTTGCTGGCCGATTTGCAGCAGGCCTTTGCCGGGCTTTAAAGAGGTGGCATGATGACCGTATATGATTTTGATAAGGTGGTGGACCGCCGTAACACCGATTGTTTGAAATATGATTTTGCCGTGCAGCGGGGGCGTCCGGCGGACGTGCTGCCCCTGTGGGTGGCGGATATGGATTTCCCCGTGGCCGCAGAAATTACGCAGGCGTTGGCGGAGCGCTGCCGCCACGGAATTTTTGGCTACAGCGAAGCAGGCGACGCTTATTTTGCCGCCGTGCAGGATTGGTACGCCAAACATTTTGACTGGCAGGTACGGCGCGAATGGCTGACGAAAACTCCCGGCGTAGTCTTTGCGCTGGCTATGGCGGTGAAGGCTTATACTGGGCCGGGCGATGCGGTGTTGATTCAGCGGCCGGTTTACTATCCTTTTTCCGAAGTTATCGAAGATAACGGGCGGCGGCTGGCGGATTCGCCGTTGGTATTGCGCGGCGGACGCTATGAAATGGACTTTGAGGATTTGGAGCGACAAATCGTCGAGCAAAAGGTAAAGCTCATGCTGCTGTGCTCGCCCCATAATCCGGTGGGGCGCGTGTGGACGCGGCAGGAGCTGAGCCGCGTAGGCGATATTTGCCTGCGCCATCAGGTTATTGTTTTGAGCGATGAAATTCACGCCGATTTTTGCTGGGACGGTCATCAGCATACGGTTTTTGCCAATTTAGGCGAAGCCTATGCCAATAACTGCATCGTCTGCACTGCGCCCAGCAAAACCTTTAATATCGCCGGGCTGCAGGCGTCCAACATTTTTATTCCCAATTTACAGCTGCGCCGCGCTTTTCGCAAGCAGGTCAACGCTGCTGGCTACAGCCAGCTCAACGCTTTGGGTCTGGCGGCCTGCGAAGCGGCTTATGCCGGCGGCGAGGACTGGCTGCGGCAGGTTAAGAAATATATTCGCGCCAATATTTCTTTTGTGAAAAATTATCTGGCGCAGCATTTGCCGCAGATTAAGCTCATCGAGCCGGAGGGAACGTATCTGCTGTGGCTGGATTGCAGCGCTTTGGGCATGACTGCCGCTCAGCGGGAGCAGTGGCTGTGGCATAAGGCTCATTTGTGGCTGGACAGCGGCGGCATTTTCGGCGCGGCAGGCGAAGGCTTTGAACGCATCAACATCGCTTGTCCGCGGGCTACGCTGCTGCGGGCCTTGGAGCAGCTGCGGCTGGCCGCTGCGGAGCTGGAGTGAATGTAGAGTTTGATTCTCTTGCTAATCTTGTTTATATGAAAGGAAATTGAGTACTTGTTTACAGGCTGAATTGCTGGCGTACTTTTTCTTGACGCAGTCTGACGCCTGTTATATAATATTGAAGAATATAGAAGTCTTTTTTAGTGCAGAACACCGCATTAGATTGACAAAAATCTTTTAGGGCTTGCTGCCTTTCGATCATAAAGTTGGAACGAAAAGGCTGCAGGCTCTAGTCGTGTTTACGGAGAATTTAGATGCAGGCGGTAAAAATTCGTATTTTAAGTACAACTAAAGAAGGCGGCAGCGCGGCGCACTCCATCGAGCAGCATTACAAGGGTACGATGACGGATAAAAACGGCAAGTATTATGTGATGTACCACGAAGATTCCCAGTCGGGGCTGGAGGGTACCAAGACTACTGTGAAATGGGATCAGGAGCGCGTTATTATTCTGCGCAGCGGTACGGTGGATCACCGTCAGGAATTTTGCCGTGGCTATTTGGACAGAAGCATTTATAAAACTCCCTATCTGACCATTCCTCTGACTACGGAAACAAGCTATTTATACACTTATTTCCGGGAAGGCGTTTGGCGGCTGGAGATAGAATATACATTATATCATGGGGAAAATCCTTATGGCGAGATGCGGATTTTAATCGAAATCGAGGAAGTTTGAGATGAAAATTGGCTTTGATAATCACAAGTATTTGACTATGCAGTCTGAGCATATTAAGGAGCGCATCAGTAAGTTTGGCGATAAGCTGTATTTGGAATTTGGTGGTAAGCTTTTTGATGATTACCATGCTTCTAGAGTGCTGCCAGGCTTTGCTCCCGACAGCAAGCTGCAAATGTTGCTGCAGCTTGCGGAGCAGGCGGAAATGATTATTTCCATCAATGCCGATGATATTGAAAATAATAAGGTGCGGCATGACTTGGGTCTGACTTATGATTTGGATGTACTGCGTTTAGTAGATGTGTACCGCTCCAAAGGGCTTTATGTAAGCAGTGTGGTCATTACCCAATATAAAGGGCAGAAATCTATTGCCAGCTTTAAGAATAAGCTTGAAGCTATAGATATTAAGGTTTATTTCCATTATCCTATCGAGGGCTACCCCCACAATGTGGAGCATATAGTCAGTGATGAGGGCTACGGCAGGAATGACTATGTGGAAACAACTCGTCCGCTGGTAGTTGTTACGGCGCCTGGCCCTGGCAGCGGCAAGATGGCTACCTGCCTTTCCCAGCTCTATCATGAAAATAAACGGGGCATTAAAGCCGGTTATGCCAAATTTGAAACCTTCCCCATTTGGAACCTGCCACTGAAGCATCCTGTGAATATGGCCTACGAGGCTGCTACTGCGGATTTGCAGGATGTGAATATGATTGACCCATTCCACTTGGAAGCCTATGGCGTTACTACCGTTAATTATAATCGAGATGTGGAAATTTATCCTGTACTGGCGGCGATTTTTGAGGGTATTTATGGCTATTGTCCCTATAAATCGCCTACGGATATGGGTGTGAATATGGCCGGTAATTGTATTTGCGATGATGAGGTCTGCTGTGAAGCATCCCGTCAGGAAATCATTCGCCGCTACTATCAGTCGTGGAACCGCATGATAAAGGATGAAGCTGCGAAGCAGGAGGTTTACACGTTGGAGCTGCTTATGAAGCAGGCAAAGGTCAGCATCAATGACCGCCGTGTAGTTACCGTGGCCAAAAAGGTGGCGGAGGAGCGTAAGTGCGCTGTGATTGCGCTGGAGCTGCCCGATGGAGAGTTCGCTGTTGGTAAAACTACGGATTTGCTGGGGCCTGCCAGCGCTGTTTTGCTGAACGCTGTCAAGGCGTTGGGAAAAATTGCAGATGAGATGCATCTTATTTCTCCAACTTATATTAATCCTATTCAGGGATTAAAGACACAGTATTTGGGGAGCAAAAACCCGCGCCTGCATATGGATGAAGTGCTGATTGCCCTGTCGATGTGCGCGGCCACGGATAGCTTGGCTAAGCTGGCATTGGAGCAGCTGCCTAAGCTGAAGGGTTGTCAGGCGCATTCCACAGTGATGCTGACGGACGGCGATTTCAAGATCTTCAAGAAGTTGGGTGTGGAGCTGACCAATGATCCTGTGTATGAAACTAAATAAGAAATAAGGAGAGACTTACTTTGGATATAAAAGATACATTAGCTGCTGCTATTAAGGCTGCGGCGCAAAAAGCAATCGACAGCGGGAAGCTGAAGCCGGGAACCTTGCCTGAGGTGATGCTTGAGGTGCCGCCACAAAAGGAGTTTGGCGATTTTGCAACTAATTTTGCTATGCAGTCTGCTCGCAGCCTGCACTGCGCACCGCGTCAGATTGCTCAGGCTATTGTTGACAATCTGGACTGTGCTTCCGTGGAGAAAATGGAAATCGCAGGGCCTGGCTTTATCAATTTTTATTTAAAGCAGAACTGGACGGCGGAGCTGCTGTCCGGAATTTTGGCTGCAGGTGAGAATTATGGCAATTTGCCTGCTAATAGCCTTGGGCGTGTGCAGGTAGAATATGTCAGCGCCAACCCAACCGGGCCGCTGCATATTGGTCATGCGCGCGGCGCTGCTGTGGGCAGCGCTATGGTGAACCTGCTGCGTGCGGCTGGCTATGATGTGGAGAGCGAATTTTACATCAATGATGCCGGCAATCAAATGAACAATCTGGCCGCGTCCGTCAATGCTAGGTATCTGCAGCTGTTAAAGCTGGAGGAGATGGGCGGCGTACCTGCTGATTTGACAGTAAAAATGCTGGATGAGCTGCCTACGGGAATTGATTTTCCTGAAAATGGCTATCATGGCTATGATATTATTGAAACGGCGCAGCGCATTATCCGCATTTATGGCAGGGAATTTGCAGATTTAGATGAAAAGGAGCGTCTGGCTAAATTCCTGGAAATTGCTTATAAAGAAAAGCTGGCAGGGCTGAAGGAGGATTTGGAGGCCTTTGGCGTAAAATACGACGTGTGGTTCAGCGAGAAGAGCCTGCACGCTGCCGACAAGATTTGTGAGGCTTGCGCTGAACTGAAGGCACGAGGGCATTTGTACGAAGAAGGCGGCGCTCTGTGGTTCAGAACCACTCCCTTTGGCGATGATAAAGACCGCGTGGTAATCCGTGACAATGGCGTACCCACCTATTTCGCTGCGGATATAGCTTACCACCGCAATAAATTTGAACGCGGCTTTAAGCATGTTATTGATCTGTGGGGTGCTGACCACCATGGCTATATTGCCCGTGTGAAGGCTGCTGTGGAAGCATTGGGTTATAATCCTGCGGATTTGGAGGTTATGCTGCTGCAAATGGTTCGGCTTTATCGTAATGGCGACGTTGTTAAGCTTTCCAAGCGCACCGGCGAAACTATTACGCTGCGGGAGCTGATGGACGAGGTTGGAACTGATGCTGCGCGCTACTTCTTCTGTATGCGTTCTCTTGACAGCCAATTAGATTTTGATATGACGTTGGCTACGGAAAAATCCAATGAGAATCCGGTTTACTATATTCAGTATGCCCATGCGCGTATAGCAAGTATTGGCCGGCAGCTGGCGGAAGCAGGCATTGAGGAAGTGACTGCAAGCGAGCTGAAGCTGGATGCGCTGCAGGCTCCGGAAGAGCTGGAGCTGATTAAAAAGCTGGGCAAATATCCGGAAATGATTGCTGCGGCAGCTCGGGATCGTGCTGTGCATCATGTGGCAACTTATGCCTACGAGCTGGCGGGGCTTTTCCACTCCTTCTACAATCAGTGCCGCATTTTGGGCGTGGAGCCGGAATTGCAGCAGGCGCGTATTGCTTTGGTAAAGGCAGTAGGGCATACCATTCGCCATGGCTTGGGCATTTTGGGCGTATCTGCGCCTGAAAGAATGTAAGCAGGAGCTTTGCCGGTTAGTTTTAAATTCTGTTGTCAGCAGCTAATATATATAAAAAACTTGCTGACGATGGGCTTTGAAAATAGATAATTTAATATAGCAAATTTTACCGCAGACATTTTTGAAATCTTGAGGGGGATTACTATTATGGCTAATACTAAGTACATTTTTGTAACTGGCGGTGTTGTTTCTTCTTTAGGCAAGGGCATTACAGCTGCTTCTTTGGGGCGTTTGCTGAAAAGCCGCGGCTATCGCGTGACTATTCAAAAGTTCGACCCGTATATCAATATCGACCCTGGCACGATGAGCCCTTACCAGCATGGCGAGGTTTTCGTAACAGACGATGGTGCGGAAACCGACTTGGATTTGGGTCATTACGAGCGCTTTATCGATATTAACCTGTCCAAAAATTCCAATACTACTACGGGTAAAATTTATCAGTCCGTTATCAATAAAGAGCGCCGCGGCGATTATCTTGGCGGTACGGTGCAGGTAATTCCCCATATTACCAATGCTATTAAGGAACGCGTATTCATCGTTGGGCAGCAGGATAACGCTGATTTTGTTATTACGGAAATCGGCGGTACCGTCGGCGATATTGAAAGCCTGCCCTTTTTAGAGGCTATCCGGCAAGTAAAGAAAGAAGTAGGGCGCAACGATGTGCTTTACATTCACGTTACGCTTGTTCCTTACATTGCCGCAGCAGGCGAGCTGAAAACCAAGCCGACGCAGCACAGCGTTAAGGAGCTGCGCAGCATAGGTATTTCTCCTGACATTATCGTATGTCGCAGCGAAAAGCCCATTTCCAAAGAGATGCGCGAAAAGATGGCTATGTTCTGCGATGTTGATCCGGATGCAGTTATTCAAAATCTGACGGCTAAGAGTATTTATCAGGTGCCCATGCTGATGGAGGAGCAGCAGCTGGATTCCATTGTGTTGCGCAAGCTGGATATGGAGGATAAGCCTAAGGATATGTCTGGCTGGCATGATATGGTAGCACGCATTCTGAAAAAATACGACCGCAAGGTAACTATCGCCGTCGTAGGCAAATATGTGGAGCTGCAGGACGCTTATATCAGCATTACCGAATCCCTGCGCCATGCTGCCGTAGCCAACGAAGCGGAGCTGGATATTAAATGGGTGAACGCTGAAAAGATTGAGGGCGATTCCGTCGATATGACTGAGGTTATGGAAGGCGTGGACGGCATTCTGGTGCCCGGCGGCTTTGGCAATCGCGGCATTGAAGGCAAGATTAAGGCAATTCAATACGCCCGTGAAAATAAGATTCCGTTCTTTGGTATTTGCCTGGGTATGCAGTGCGCCGTTATCGAGTTCGCCCGCCACGTTTGCGGTATGGCCGACGCCAACAGCTCGGAATTTGCGCCGGAAACTGCGCATCCTGTTATCGATTTGATGCCGGAGCAGCTGGATGTAGAGGATATGGGCGGTACTATGCGCCTTGGCCTGTATCCCTGCAAGGTTTATCCCGATACGCTGACCATGAAGGCTTATAACGAGGAGCTGATTTACGAGCGCCATCGTCACCGTTACGAATTTAATAATGCCTTCCGCGAAGAGATCGTGGATAAAGGCCTGAAGCTGGGCGGTACGCTGCCTAACGGACGTTTGGTGGAAATTGTGGAGCTGCCGGAAAGCGTGCATCCTTGGTTCCTGGGCGCGCAGTTCCATCCGGAATTTAAATCCCGTCCGACCAATCCCCATCCGCTGTTCCGCGATTTTATTGCAGCTGCTTTGCGGGAACAAAAGTAGAATTTTTCAAAGGCAGACTGTTGAATGGCAGTTTGCCTATTTTATCAGCGCCATAAAAGGAGGTTGCTATGCTCAAGAAAATTTTTATCAGTGCGGTGCTGCTGCTGGCAGTGCTGAGCTTTGTGGTATCGCTGCTCAAGGGCAATAATAATAATGAAAAAAGCGTGACGGTACCCGACAGAGTGGCCGTTATCAATATTGAAGGTACGATTATCAGCGGCGGAGATAGCCGGGATACGCTGTTTAACCAGACCGGGGGCGTTACCAGCGGCAGCCTGATGCGTCAAATCCGCGAGGCTGCGGCTGACGACAGCGTGAAGGCTCTGGTGCTGCGTATCGACAGCGGCGGCGGCAGCGCTACGGCAGCCGAGGAAGTGGGCCGGGAGCTGATGCGCTTCAAAAGCACTACCAAAAAGCCCATTGTAGCGACGATGGGCAATACTGGGGCCAGCGCAGCTTACTGGATTGCAGCCTGCGCCAGCGATAAGGTTTACGCTAACGCTACGACCTTAACCGGCAGCATCGGCGTGTATATGCCGTATATGAATACGGAGGAGCTGTTTAAGAAAATCGGCATTACCAGCGATAAGATTAAGAGCGGACCCTATAAGGATATTATGAGCAGCGATCGTCCTATGACGGAGGAGGAAAAAGCCCTTCTGCAAAATATCGTCAACGAAATTTACGAGCAGTTTGTGGCTACGGTAGCTGTGGGCCGTCAGATGGACCAGAGCAAGGTACGGCAGCTGGCCGACGGCCGCGTTTATACCGGCCAGCAGGCGAAGAATCTGGGGCTGGTGGACGAGATAGGCGATTATTACGATGCTTTGGCAGCGGCTGGCGAGCTGGGCGGCATTAAGCCGGGCAGCGACGGCCTGCCTGCCGTTAAAGAACGCGCTAAGCAGCAGCCCTGGGAATTTTTGCTGAGTGCTCAGATTGCCAATATGATTAAAGGAGAGCTGCTGCAGCAGCTGCAAAGCAGCCTGCAGCCCAGTGCGGCGCCTGCCGTTGTGAGGTGATGAGCTATGAGGCGCAAAACCTTCGACGTGCTTTTTGAGCCGGGAGCGGGGCTGGCGGCACTGGTCAAGCAGCCCTGCCTGTGGCGCAGCGCGTTTTATTTTACCATCAGCGTGGGCTTTTTCACCGGTGTGGTCACTAATTGCTGGCTGCTGGAGCAGCCGCTGCAGGTGCGCTTTGCCATTATACTGGCGACTGTTTTGATTATGGCGACGGCTTTGTCGTTATACGGCTTTTTGCTGCACGGCATTATGGAAACCTTCGGCGCTTTGGCCGGCGACCCGGTGGGCTTGATATGCCTTTTGGGCTATACCACTCTGCCCTTTTTGCTGCTGACGCCGGGAGCGCTGCTGGCAGGCAAGCTGGGACTTGGCGGGTTGCCGCTGCTGGGGATCATTGTTTTAGCGGGCTTTGTTTGGATGCTGTATCTATTGGTGCGCACTTTGGAGGCGGTTTATCTTATTGATTGCTTCCGCTCGTTGGTGGCGCTGCTGTTCAGCCTGCTTTTAATGTATATTGTTTTCGTGCTGCCCTGGCAGCTTTTGGTTAAGCTGATAACTTATGGATGGTAAAAGGGATTTGATTTTCTCGTTGCTAAAACAGTCCGAAAGTGTCATAATTAAAGAGTAAATATTTGATAATTTTCACGCATACTGTGCAAAAATATTAAGGAGTGATGTAAGGATGAACAGAGAGCTTTCTATGGAATTTGTACGCGTTACCGAGGCTGCCGCTATTGCCTGCGGCCGTTTGGTGGGCAGGGGCGACAAGAACGGCGCCGACGGTTTGGCGGTTGACGCTATGCGCGCTGCTTTTGATACCGTAAATATTAACGGTACAGTAGTTATCGGCGAAGGCGAAATGGACGAAGCGCCGATGCTGTATATCGGCGAAGAGGTTGGCGCAGGCGGCCCGGCTGTTGATATTGCCGTTGACCCGGTGGAAGGCACTAATCTGGTGGCTAAAGGCCAGCCCGGCGCGATCGCCGTTATTGCTATCGCTCCCCGCGGATGTCTGCTGCACGCTCCCGATATGTATATGGATAAAATTGCCGTCGGCCCCCGCGCTAAGGGCTGCATCGATATTGACGCGCCTATTTCCGAAAATCTGGAGCGCGTAGCTAAGGCTATGGAGCGTAAGGTTTCCGATTTGAACGTAGTGCTGCTGGACCGCGAGCGTCATTATCCACTGATGGAGGAAATCAGAAAGGCCGGCGCGCGTATTTCCCTGATTACCGACGGCGACGTTAACCCCATCGTGGAATGCTGCATTGAAGGCAGCGGCATTCATATGTATGTGGGCAAGGGCGGCGCTCCCGAAGGCGTTTTGGGCGCGGCAGCCGTAAAATGCCTGGGCGGCGATATGCAGGCCCGCCTGTGCCCTGAGGACGACGCGCAGGTACAGCGCTGCCTGAAGATGGGCATTGCCGACGTTAATAAGGTTTTGACCTTGGAGGATTTGGTAAAAGGCGACGACTGCATGTTTACCGCTACGGCTATTACAAACTGCAATATGCTGCACGGTCTGCGTTATTTTGCCGACGGCGTGCGTACCCATACTATTTCCGCCCGCTATAAAACTGGCACGGTTCGCTTTGTGGACGCTATTCATAGCCTGGACCGCAAGGTATTGGCAGTAAAACTGTAATTTGTTTATTTGCAGGGACTGACGGCAAGCCGACTTTGCTGCGCGCAGAGGACGCCTGCCTCAGTCCTAAGTTTTCTTTAGAATTTGCAAAAGTGATGGATAATATTTTACTTAAACAGGTAGCCGCCGTGCGCGAGGTGCGGCAGGCAGCCCTTTATCATTTGGACAAACAGGCCTGTATTTTAACCGGGTTGGCGCAAAGCTGCAAGCCGGTCTTTTTTGCTGCCGTGGATAAGCTTGCAGGCGAGCGCGGCAGCCTGGCCTTTATTACGGCGTCCCGTGAGGAAATTCGCGCTTACCGCCGGGAGCTGAATTATTTTTATCCCGATCTGCCCATGCAGGAGCTGTATCCCGTCAGTCTGCCGCGGGTGCAGGCCGATACCCAAAGCCTGGAGCTGCAGGCCGGGCGTGCGGCGGCGCTGCGCTTTTTGCAGGGCGAGGAGAGGGGCATAGTTTTTATTACGGCGGAGGCTCTGCAGCAGAAACAGCTGCGGCCTTCGGCGCAGAATAGTAAGGAGCTGCGGCTGGCAGTGGGCGAAACCCACGAGCAGAAGGACGTAGTAGCGACGCTGCTGGAGCTGGGTTATGAGCGTACCGATCAGGTGGACGCTATCGGTCAGTTTTGCCTGCGCGGCGATATTCTAGATGTTTTCCCCATTAACAGCAGCGCGCCGGTGCGTGTTGAATGGTTTGATAATGAGCTGGACGCTATGCGCAGCTTTGACGTTAATAACCAGCGCAGCATCAAAACGCTGGAAAATATTAAAATTGCGGCGCTGGCTGCGGCTTTGGACGATGTGTACGAGGCTTCGGTGTTGGATTACTGCGCGGCGCGGACGCTTGTGGTTGTGGATGAGCCGGTGCGAACCTTTGAAATGCTGGAAAAGCTGGATAAGGAAAATAAGGCCGATGCCGACGAGCTGTTTACTAAGGACGAGCTGCTGGAACAGCTGAGCCGGAGCAATGTGCAGCTGGTATCCGCGCTGTCCCACAGCTATTTGTCCCAGCTGCCGGCGCTGAATATTCCTGTGCGGGCGGTGGCTCCCTATAATAAAAATACCAGCCGCCTGGTTGAAGATTTGACCGGCTGGCTGGCCAGCGGCATTACGCCCATCGTGATGCTGTCCGGCAGCGTTAAGGCCCGCGGCTTTGCGGAAAATCTGCATAATTACGGGTTGAAGGGACTTTATGTGCAGCTGGATTTGAAGCCGGGCAAGGTTAATGTGATGAACGGTGAGCTGGACCATGGCTTCCGTTTTTGGGATACCAACTGGCTGCTGCTGACGGAAAACGATATTTTCGGTATGCAGAAGCGCAAGCGGCTGCACAGCAAGCATCAGGGGCAGCAGCTGGAATATTTTTCGGATATTAAGGTCGGGGATTATGTTGTCCATAAGCACCATGGCATCGGCCGCTACATCGGCGTGGAAAACGTGGAGGTCGGCGGCATTCACCGCGACTATCTGCTGCTGGCCTACGCCGGGGACGATAAGCTGTATGTACCGGTGGACCAGGTAAGCCTGCTGCATAAATATGTGGGCGCCGAGGGCGCTGTGCCGCGCTTATCCAAGATGGGCGGCAGCGATTGGAAACGCACTACCTCCAAGGCGGCTAAGGCTATTACAGAGCTGGCGGAGGAGCTGCTGCGGCTGTACGCCCAGCGGCAGATTGTGCCGGGCTTTGCCTTTAGCCCGGATACGCCGCTGCAAAAGGAGTTTGAGGACGAATTTCCCTATGAGGAAACTCCCGACCAGCTTAAAGCCATTGCCGAGATTAAAGCCGATATGGAAAAGCCCCAGCCCATGGAACGGCTGCTGTGCGGCGACGTTGGCTACGGCAAAACAGAGGTGGCTCTGCGTGCCGCCTTTAAAGCCGTGGTGGACGGCAAGCAGGTGGCTGTTATGGTGCCGACCACGGTGCTGGCCCAGCAGCATTTTTTAACCTTTAAGGAACGTTTGCGTAATTTTGGCGTGAATGTGGAAATGCTGAACCGTTTTTGCAGCGCTAAGGAGCAAAAGCGCATTTTGCAAAATTTGGAGGACGGGCGCGTCGACATTTTAATCGGCACGCACCGCCTTTTGCAGGCCGACGTGCGTTTCCCCAATCTGGGGCTGCTGATTATCGACGAGGAGCAGCGCTTCGGCGTGGCGCAGAAGGAAAAAATTAAAAAGTGGCGCACGGGTATCGACGTGCTGACGCTGTCGGCAACGCCCATTCCCCGCACGCTGCATTTGGCCTTGGTTAAGGGCCGCGATATGAGCGTTATCGAGTCGCCGCCGGAGGATCGCCTGCCGGTGGAAACCTATGTCAGCGAATATAACGACGGCATGATTAAGGAGGCCATCGAGCGCGAGCTGCGGCGCGGCGGGCGCATTTATTATATTCATAACCGGGTCAGCGGCCTGGACGCGATAGCTGCCCGCCTGCGCCGTTTAGTGCCGGGCGTGAGCATAAAAATAGCTCACGGCCAGATGAACGAGGACGCCCTGGAGGACGCTATGATAACCTTCTACGAGGGCGGCTGCGATATTTTGCTTTGTACTACCATCGTGGAAAACGGCTTGGACGTACCGCTGGCTAATACAATTATTATCGACGGGGCGGAAAATTTTGGCCTGTCCCAGCTGTACCAGATGCGGGGGCGCGTGGGCCGCAGCTCCCGTTTGGCTTACGCTTATTTCGTCTATAAGCCCAATAAGGCGCTGAGTGAAATCGCGGAAAAGCGGCTGCAGGCCATCCGTGATTTTACGGAGCTGGGAGCAGGCTTTAAGATTGCTATGCGCGATCTGGAAATCCGCGGCGCAGGCAATCTTTTGGGCTCGCAGCAGCACGGGCATATCGTGGGCATAGGCTTTGCCGCCTATTGCGAAATGCTGGAGCAGACTATCGAGCGTTTGCAGAGCGGCAAGGTTGCGGCGCAGGAGCCGGAGCCGGTGCTGGAAATTCCCGCCGAGGCATATATTCCCGATTCCTATATTGCCGACCCGCGCTATAAAATGGAGCTGTACCGTCGTTTTGCAGAGATGGACTACAGCGAGCGGGACGATTTAATGGACGAGCTTATCGACCGCTTCGGCAATCCGCCGCCGGAGGTGGAAACCCTGTGGCGCTTGTCGTCGCTGAAGGGCTTATGCCGTTTGATGCGCGTGCGCGGCATCAATGTGCGGCAGGGAACCATCCGCATAACCTTTGCGCCTAAGGCGCAGGTGGACCCGGAGGCTTTTATGAAGCTTATCGATCTGCATAAAAAGACGATGACCTTTAAAAGCGGCGAGGAATCGCAGCTGATTTACCGCACCGGAAGTATGCAGGAGCAGCCCTTGTCGTGGCTGGAGCGCACGCTGCCGCTGCTGGCTTTGGGCAATAAATTCAATAAGAAATAAAATGGAGGTGAAAGCAGGTGAGTAAGGATAAATTTTTGCGCGGCGCTATGATTCTGACCATGGCCGGACTGATGGTCAAGGTTATCGGCTCCGTCAACCGCATCCTGCTTTCCCGGCTTTTAGGCGGAGAGGGCATCGGCCTTTATCAGATGGCCTATCCGGTGTATTTGCTGCTGCTGTCCATTTCCTCCGCCGGTATTCCGGTGGCAATATCCATTATTGTGTCCGGCTATTTGGCGCGGGGCGATTACGGCAGCGTGCGCCGTGTTTTTCGCCT
>ERZ779895.2641-NODE-2641-length-15659-cov-3.572289_pt1 | contig 15659 bp, 10 predicted proteins | sample MGYA00511093_ERZ779895 | MGnify/ENA primary metagenome ERZ779895 (study PRJEB29588, sample SAMEA2142970) | human gut metagenome | biome: human gut; feature: human-associated habitat; material: faeces | place: Denmark | collected 2008/2010 ... | reverse complement strand
GAAGAGTCCGGGATGTGAGAGCCACTACACCAGTCGCGGTTTTCACGACTTCCGGCGCTTCGAGGCGTTGGCGAATCGGGCGCAGTACGCAATCAACAAAGGGATATTCCTGCCGAATGAAACATCGTTCGCCTGTAACGAGTGTCCGTATCGGGATCGTTGCAGACAGTGGCATCTGAAGAAATGGAGGTGAGATGATGGGATTGACGATGTGTGAAGGAAAGTTCGTCGGACGCGATGAGATCGCGCTGGTTCCGACGCCGGAAGCGACCGCGAGCTGGAAGCCGGTTCCGCACAGCGAAGTGATTGATGCTGTAACCGATGTCGTGAAAGCGCATCGCTGGACGATCCTTGACGAGCAGTACGGTTTGGCTCGCGACGGACAGCGGATGTTCGGCATGATCCGGATCAACAAAAGTTCGAGCATGGAGTGGAGCCGCTGCATCGGCATCCGCAACAGCCATGACCGCACGATTGCGGTTGGGTTGTCTGCAGGAATCAGTGTCCACGTGTGCAGTAATTTGTGCTTCGGAGGCAGTACGGTTCTGAAGCGTCGGCATACCTCCCGGATCGAACTGAACGGTCTGGTTCTGGAAGCCGTGAACGCTCTGGAACTGGAGTTTCTGACTTTGGAAAACGTAGCAGAGGAGTTGAAGATCGATGAACTCAATGATGATGAAGTTCGTGCTTCGCTGGTGGTGGCGGCGGAACGTCAGGCGATTCCATCGTGCGATATTCTGACCGTCTGGAAGGAATTCAAACATCCCCGGCATGAGGAGTTTGCCGAACCGACCCGGTGGAGCCTGTTGAACGCCTTCACCGAAACCGCCAAGAAATACAGTCCCGCCCGTGCCGACCAGTGCTACCGCAGTCTGACCCGACTGTTCGGACTGGACGGCAAACCGGCGGAACTCTGGAAAAGATAGTCCACGGCACTCTGCCCTGGCACGCCCTCTGTCGGAAGTGGTGCAAACGACAGAGTACCTCGCACCCCGGCGGCTTCGGTCGCCGGTTTTATCAACTGAAAGAAGGAGTCGTTACTATGGCGAAAGTCTTTTGTCCGAATTGTGCCTCGATTGCGAATCCGCTTCATCGGGCCAGTACGGTTGGAACCGCAACCGGGATTACCGCAGGAGGAGCCGTTGTGATTGTCGGCATGGTTCGCGGTGCCCGTGCCGGGAGCGCGTTGGGAGTTGTCGGCACGACCATTGGAGCTGTTGCCGGTGGAATCCTGAATCTCCTCTGGGGTGTCACTTCCGGAGGTCTGCTCGGCGCTCAGGCTGGTAAGCTGATCGATGAAAATGTGATCGGATTGTACCACTGTCCCAAGTGTCATCTTCGGTTCAAAGCATAAACCAGACCGGGGCACTCATAGCGAGTGTCCCGGTTGGCAGACTGTTCTTTTTTTGATTCATTCAGCAACTTCCGCTTTGCATTTCTCTATGTAGGGGTGCTGAACCGGATTGTATTATGGAGCATTCCTATAAAACAGTCCCAACATTCACAACTCCGTCTTTCTCGTTCCATACGTCACCTCCAGATTTGGGAGCCTGAGGCAATTTATTACAACTTCTATACGATGTCCAGATGCTCTTCGCTGGTGGCATACAAAAATATGGAATGCTGAATTATGGATCCATGGTTCAACAAAAAATTCTGTAACCGCTTCAAATCTCTGCCAGAAAACCTTGTCAGCTTTGAAATGATGACCGTATGGTCAGAACCGGAAATTATCCCATCGCTAAAGCCCATCATTAGCTGTTTCGACTGAACGGAAAATATGATGAAAACGATCCTGATAGAAAATATCTCCAAGCTGACCGGTTTCGGAGCATTATACATATCCATACAGTTTGCAGTGATGGTATGGTTGCTAACTGGACTGTGCCTGATAGCCTTCATTGGCATCAGCATAACCATCTGGTGGTATCACGGATAATTCACTAAAAGTAACGCGTTTACATGACACATCCACTGGCAGACCGAAAAAGTCTTCCGTTTTTTTATTGCATATTTTTATTTGCGATATTAAATAATTCGTTTGAAAAATGCGGCAATACGTGATCTATTATCGTGAAGTTGTTGTTCGCAAGCCTATGTCGTAGAGGAAAACGATGAAAGTAAGCTATAAAAAACTGTGGAAATTGTTAATAGATCGTGATATGACACGAACGGAACTGCGTCTGCAAGCCGGCATCAGTTCCGTTTCTTTAGCAAAATTGGGTAAAGATGAAACCGTTACAACAAATGTACTTATAAAGGTGTGTACGGCTCTTGAATGTAATATCGGCGATATTATGGATATTGTTCCGGGAAATAAAGGAGAAAAAGGCAACTGATTATGCAGATGTTTGATAACATAAATACGTTTGTGAAGGATGATCTCAAGCAGGAAATCCGTACAGGCAGCAAAGTATCTATCGCTGCGGCGTGTTTTTCTATTTATGCTTATCAAGAGTTGAAAGAACAGTTGTCAGAAATATCAGAACTGCGTTTCATTTTTACCTCTCCGACATTTACAACAGAACGCGCTCCGAAAGAAAAACGGGAGTTTTTCATTCCCCGGCAAATGCGTGAATCAACCCTCTGCGGTTCAGATTTTGAAATTAAACTGCGTAATGAATTGACCCAGAAAGCTATTGCCAAAGAATGTGCCGACTGGATACGGCAAAAAGTAAAATTCAAATCCAATATCTCCGGCGATATGATGCAGGGCTTTGTCAATGTCGCCAATGAGAATAATTATACCTATCAGCCTTTTGCGGGCTTCACGACTGTGGATTTGGGCTGTGAGCGCGGCAACAATGCGTTTAATTATGTACTCAAACTTGATGCTCCGCAAAGCCAGACATTCCTGCAAACCTTTAATTCGCTTTGGAATGATTCCGCAAAAATGCAGGATGTGACCGAGCAGGTCATCGACAATATTTCTGTTGCTTATCGGGAAAACTCGCCGGAGTTTATCTACTTTGTCACGCTGTACAATATTTTCAGCGAGTTCCTTGAAGACATTTCTGAAGATGTTTTGCCGAATGAAGCCATCGGATTCAAAAACAGCTTGATTTGGAACAAACTCTACGATTTCCAGAAAGATGCTGTTCTTGCCATTATCAATAAGCTGGAAAAATACAACGGTTGCATTCTTGCCGACAGCGTTGGTTTGGGAAAAACTTTTTCTGCGTTGGCAGTTATTAAATATTACGAAAAACGCAATAAAGATGTATTGGTACTTTGTCCCAAAAAGCTTGCAAACAACTGGAATACTTTCAAAGGCAACTACGTGAATAACCCCATTGCCGGAGACAGATTGAGTTACGATGTATTGTACCACACCGACCTCTCACGGAACGGCGGTGTCTCCAACGGCATTGATCTTTACCGGCTGAACTGGGCGAACTACGGTTTGGTGGTCATTGATGAATCGCATAACTTCCGTAATGGCGGCAGTACGCTTGACGCTGAAGATGATGCCCATAGTGAAAACCGCTATGCCAGATTGATGAGCAAAGTCATCCGTGATGGTATTCAAACCAAAGTTTTGATGCTCTCTGCCACGCCGGTCAACAACCGCTTCAATGATCTTAAAAATCAGATTGCGCTGGCGTATGAGGGCAAACCGGAGTTGTGGAAAGACAAACTGAATACCAAGCACTCCATTGATGAAATTTTCCGTCAGGCACAAAAAGAATTTAATACCTGGAGCAAACTTCCGGCTGATGAACGCACTGCAGATGCTTTGCTGGAACGGCTTGACTTTGATTTCTTTGAACTGCTGGATTCCGTAACGATTGCCCGTTCAAGAAAGCATATTGAAAAATACTACGATACTGCCGCAATCGGTAAATTCCCGACACGCTTGATTCCGGACAGCCCCAGACCGTCTTTGACCAACCGCCCGGGGGCGATCAATTACAACGAAATTTATGAGCAGTTGCAGGCGTTGTCTTTGATGATCTATCTGCCCTCCTGTTTTATCTTTGACAGTGCCAAGCCGAAATATGACATTGAGGAGGACTCCGACAGTAACCTTTCCCAGCTCGGCCGTGAAAAGGGTATTCATCGCCTGATGAGTATTGGTTTGCTGAAGCGGCTTGAAAGTTCGGTGCATTCCTTCCGGCTCACTTTGGAGCGTATCAAAGAACTCAATGAAAAAACGATCCGCATTATTGACCGTTACGAGCAGTGTAAAGATGCCGATCTCTTTGAATTTACCGATTTAGCCAATGCCGCCGCAGTGGATGCCGATGAAGATGCAGGCGACCTTTTCTCGGTTGGGCGTAAGGTGAAAATCGACTTGGCTGATATGGATTATGAGTCATGGCGTGGGTTTCTGCATAAAGATGTAGAAAATCTGGACTTGCTTATTGAGATGATCAAAGACATCACGCCGGAATACGATAATAAACTACAAAATCTTCTCGGACGTATCAGCGGTAAAATCAATAATCCGCTCAATCCAGGAAACAAAAAAATCATTATCTTTACGGCGTTTTCGGATACTGCGGAGTATCTGTATAAACACGTCAGTGCCTATGTAACTGCAAATCACAAACTGCATACAGCGATGATTACCGGTGATGCTGACGGCAGATCAACTGTGCCGAAGCTGAAAATGGATATCAATACCGTGCTGACGCTCTTTTCGCCAATTTCCAAAGAAAAGCATCTGCTGTACCCAGACAACAAAGATGACATTGATATTCTGATTGCCACAGACTGTATTTCAGAAGGTCAGAACCTGCAGGACTGCGACTATCTGATCAACTATGATATTCACTGGAACCCGGTTCGGCTGATTCAGCGTTTCGGACGTATTGACCGTATCGGCAGCAAAAATGAATGTATCAAGCTGGTGAACTACTGGCCTGATATGACGCTTGATGACTATATTCAGCTCAAAGACCGCGTGGAAACCCGTATGAAAGTTACTATTATGACCGCCACCGGCGATGATGACCCCATCAATCAGGATAACTCCGGGGAGCTGGAATACCGTCGCAAGCAGTTGGAACGGCTGCAGAACGAAGTCGTGGATATCGAAGAGATGAACAGCGGTATCACCATTATGGATCTGGGGCTGAATGAATTCCGTCTGGACTTGCTAGATTATGTCAAAAATGATGACAGTTGTAACAAAGCTCCGCACGGACTCCACGCTGTTGTTCCCAGTTCTGAAGAGTGTCCTCCGGGCGTGATTTATGTGCTGAAAAATGTCAATACGGATGTGAATATTGACAAACAGAACCGTCTTCATCCGTTTTATATGGTGTACTTGCAGGATGACGGCAGTGTTGTCTGCCACCACCTTGCACCGAAAAAGCTGCTGGATACCATGCGCTTGCTGTGCAAAGGCAAAAATGAACCACTGAAAACTCTGTGCCGTGAATTCAACAAAGAAACCCGTGACGGTAAAAAGATGGATCACTATTCCGAGCTGCTGGGCGAAGCGATCAACTCCATTATCAACAAAAAAGAAGAAAGCGACATTGATAGTCTTTTTTCAGCTGGCGGCACATCAGCATTGGAAAATGTAATTTCCGGCTTGAATGACTTTGAACTGATCTGCTTCCTTGTGGTAAGGGAGGAAAAATAATGAAGATCTCTATCCGCTTTTTTAATAATCGCGAAGTCCGGGCAATATGGGATGAAGAGGACAGCAAATGGTATTTTCATGTAATTGATATCGTTTCTATCCTGAACAATCAGGATGATTATACAAAAGCAAACAACTATTGGCGTTGGCTGAAACGCAAGCTGAAACAGGAAAATCCGCAACTTGTGAGTACCACTCACGGTTTCAAATTCCGGGCGGCTGACGGCAAGATGCGTTTATCGGATACGCTTGACAGCAGTGGCGTAATTGAGCTGGCGAAGAACTTTCCCAATCAGAAAGCTGCTAAATTTCTGGATTGGTTCCTTTACAGCGATAATACCATTGACGGGCAGAGCAAGAAAAAGGCATACGCTCTTTTTGAAAGCGGACTGCTTGCCAGTCTGGAACCGGGAAGCGTAAAGTGCTTGCAGCAAATCCACGGCTATCTGTTTGGTGGGCTGTATGAATTTGCCGGACAGATCCGTACTAAAAATATCAGCAAAGGCGGTTTTACTTTTGCCAACGCATTGTATTTTCCGACCATTCTCGGCAATATAGAAAATATGCCTGAAACCACATTTGATGAAATTGTCAATAAATATGTGGAAATGAATGTGGCACATCCGTTTATGGAGGGTAACGGCCGCAGTACCCGCATTTGGTTGGATTTGATGCTCAAATGCACTCTCAAAAAATGTATCGACTGGAGCAAGGTCAATAAAAACGCTTATCTTGAAGCTATGCGGCAAAGCGTAACCAACAGCCTGCCTTTGAAAGCCCTTCTGGAGCCTGCATTGACCGATAAAATCAATGACCGCGAAATGTTCATGAAAGGCATTGACTACTCCTATTACTACGAAGAAGAGGATACTTCCGATGCTTGATTTCCCGCAAAAGACATTTTTCAATCGTGTGATTCCCAAGGCGAAGTTTTATGAAAAGCTGCCGGTTACGCAGGCGGTTAAGAATTGCTTTGTCAATGAAATCGCTGCAATCGTCTGGCGGAATAAGCTCTCTCCGGAAACCTTGAATGTGCAGACGGGCAGCCGTGTTCGGGAAATCGAAGTCATTGGAATCACGCTGAAAGGTGAAAGTCTGAATGACTCCGTGCTGAAACTGATTGACAAAGGTATCCCGTACCAACTGCTGTTTATGCTGAAACGCGGCGAAGAATACCAGCTCTGCATCGGATATAAAGAAACGGAAACCGCATCGGTCAAAGAGTATTTCAAAACTCCGTGGCAGAGTTTTGCGGAATTGCCTTTGCAAATCAGCGGTTTGACTTTGGATGAAGTTTGCGATAACTTTATCCGTCAGATCAATACCAGGCTCGTAACCGCAGAAGCAATGCCGCTGAAAGATGCTCTTGCGGATGATGCCATGCGGCAGAAGATTGAAAAACAGATTGCGTTGCTGGAAAAGAAAATGAAGGCAGAAAAGCAGCCGAAACGCAAATTTGAGCTTTTTGAGGAAATAAAAGCATTACGAAGCGAGGGTAATAAACGATGATAAAGCAAATTGACATAGATAGAATTCCTCCTTATTTAGGCGGAAATCAAACAATAAATCCGAAAAAGATTAATTTTCTCTTTGGCTTGAATGGTAGTGGTAAAACCACCATTAGTCGATTTATTCGTTCTTATCAAGAAGATAAATACCGGGATTGCTGCAAGCTGACTTGGAGCGGTGATCCTATTGAATGTTGCGTTTATAATACGGACTATGTTGCAGACAATTTTTGTGAATCTTCAGTAGCAGGCATCTTCACATTAGGTGAAGAGAATATTGAAATAAAACGGCAAATTGAAACTTTAAACGAAAAAATTAATCAACTTCGTACAAAGAAGGAAAACCTTAACACTAAGTTAAATGGAAATGATACAACTAAAGGTCTCCAAAAGCAGTTAGAAGAGCATGAAGCCACATACTGCGAACGTTTTTGGGCAATTAAACAACAGCTCGACCAGGAGAGAAGTTCCATTCTTGAGGCGTTGGTAGGGGTACGGGGAAGTAAGGAAGTTTTTAAAAAAAAATTGCTTGAGCAACACGGTTCAAACAGTGCAGAATTGAAAGAAAAATCCGAATTAGAACGTCTCTGTACAACAATGTTTGGTAAAACGCTCGAGAGGATTAATTTACTTGCAGAAATCTCTTTTAATGAATTGATAAAACTTGAAACTGAACCGATATTGAGTAGAATTGTTGTCGGAAAGGAAGATGTTGACATCGCGGCTTTAATAAAGACGCTAGGTAATGACGCGTGGTTTCGGCAAGGGGTTCCATATCTCGACCATAGTGAAGGGAAATGCCCTTTTTGTCAAGAGCCTTTGAAAACAGACTTCAGGCAAAAGGTTGAAGAATATTTTGATGAATCATATATCAATGCCATAGAAGAAATAAACTCTTTATCAAGGGAATATACGCGCGTATCTCAAATGATTGTATCAAATGTGGCTACGCTTAAAAATGTATCACCAGATTTCATAAAGCAAGAGGATTTAGCGGCCATATTTTTGCGTCTTAATGATAAGATAGCGGAAAATAATAAAAAGTTAAACCAAAAAAAAGCTGAACCGAATATTTCTATTCAGCTTGAATCTGTATCGACAGAAGCCAATGATATTAAGAGTATCATTGATGCGGCAAACACAGCAATTGTAATTCATAATACACGCGTTGCGAACATCAAAACAGAGAAAGAGAAATTGACATCCCAAGCGTGGCGTTATGTTCTTAATGCTTTGACATCAGATATTGAAACATATCGGAAGATTCAAAAAGACTTGAATACTTCAATTGAACAAGTAAAAAAGGATATCTCAGAAATAGAGTCAGAGGAAAGAATAAAGCGGCAAGAACTTCGCGAGAAAGAACAAATGCAGACAAGCATTATTCCAACAGCGGACGGCATTAATGCACTTCTTGCAAACTATGGATTCACGGGATTTTCGTTAAAGGTTACAGAGGATCAAAAAAGTTACCAGTTTGTCCGAGATGACGGAACCCCTGCTTTTAAATCATTAAGTGAAGGAGAACGCAATTTTGTAACTTTTCTGTACTTTATGCATTCTCTAAAAGGGAATGTAGATGATAGTGGACATAATAACAACAAAGTGGTCGTAGTTGATGACCCTGTTTCGAGTTTGGATAATGATATTTTGTTTATTGTAAGTTCTCTTCTGCGAGATTTATTTGCAGATATCTATGCCGAAAAGGGAACGATAAAACAGCTTTTTATCTTATCGCACAACATTTATTTCTTCAAAGAAGTATCATATGAAAAAGGAATTGTGAAAGATAAAACTGCTTTTGGAATGATTGTAAAGTCCAATAATGTAACTAAGATTACAGAATATGACTCAAATCCAATTAGTTCAACTTATGAAATGCTTTGGAAAGAAATCAAAAGAGCAAATGCCAGCCCTAATGAAGCTAACACTATAACATTGGCTAATGTAATGCGTCGAATAATTGAGTATTATTTCTGTTTTCTTGGGGGAAAAGAATTAAGCAAGTTTCATAAAGATTTCCCTGATGGAGAGAGACAGATATTTAAGTCGCTTATTTCGTGGGCTCATGCAGGTTCTCATTCTGCATTTGATGATTATTCTGCTACACCCAATATCTATACTTCAGAAACATATCTTAAGGTATTTAAGGATTTGTTTATCAAGACTAACCACGAATCGCACTATGACATGATGATGGAACAAAAATAATAAAGAGGCTAAATATGGAAAAGATGAAAATGCAGACGGGCGATATTGCCAATGAGAATTTTCTGAAACTGGCGGCACTCTTTCCCAACGCCGTGACGGAAACGATCGATGAAAATGGCGAAGTTGTCCGGGCTATTGATAAAGATATTTTGATGCAGGAAATTTCAACTCGCGTGGTTGATGGTCAGGAAGAACGTTATCAGTTCACCTGGCCTGATAAGCGCAAAGCGGTCCGGCTGGCCTCCACCCCCGTCGCGGCGGCGCTCCGCCCCTGCCGGGAGGAGTCGGTCGATTTCGATACGACGGAGAATCTCTATATCGAAGGCGACAATCTGGATGTCTTGAAACTGCTGCGTGAAACCTATCTCGGCAAGGTCAAGATGATCTATATGGCCCCGCCGTACAACACCGGGAATGACTTTGTCTATGATGATGATTTTGCAGTGGATAGTGATGATTGGGCAGCAATTAGTGGGGATTATGATAATCAGGGTAACCGTTTAGTGCAGAATACCGAAAGTAACGGTCGTTTCCATACTGACTGGCTCAATATGATTTACCCGAGACTAAAAGTTGCTAAAGATTTACTTCGTGATGATGGTGTGATTTTTATTTCAATCGGTGACGATGAATTAGTTAATCTTCAAAAGGTTTGTAATGAAATATTTGGTGCAGGGAATTTGTTGGCTCAAATAAATATTATTACAGGGGCTAATCAATCTGGAGAAGGAGTCTTAATCCAAAAAAATGTAGAATATTGTTTAGTTTATGCAAGATCGAAAGATAAGGTGAAATTATTTCGAGTGGATAAAACAGAAGAATCATGGCGAAATTTGAATGATGCACCGACTCCGTTGTCTACGCGACCAGATATGGGATATACTATTTATTATCATCCCCAAACAGAAGATATGAAAGCAAGATTTGACTACGACAAGTCAAAAATCTCTACAAATATTACTTCCCAAGTTTATACAGATAAGGCAGAACTTGTTGCTGCAGGTTACATTCCTGTTCGCCCAGGATTCAGAAATGATGTATTACACCGTTGGCGGTGGGGCTTTGACACATTTAAATCACGAAAAAATGAAATAAAAATGTTCAAATCCCATGACTCTTATATCCCTAAATTCAAGCAAACAGGTTTTAATGCGCCGAAAAACATACTATCATTTACCGGAGGAACGAATGATTTGAAAGCTCTTTTTGGTAATCAAATTCCCTTTGATTATCCTAAAGGAGTAGCATTTATGAAATACTTGTGCAATATCGGTTCCGAGCAAAATGATATTATTTTGGATTTTTTCTCAGGATCGGCAACTATTGCACAAGCCGTGATGTTGACAAATTCCGATAATGAATCGCATCGTAAATTTATAATGATACAGTTTCCTGAAGATTTGGATGAGGATTTAAGCGCAGCAAAAGGAGAATCTAAAAAAACAATTGAAAATGCAATCAAGTTGTGTAATAGTTTAGACAGACCTCATTTATTAACGGAAATCGGCAAAGAACGCATCCGCAGAGCCGGTAAGAAAATCATGGAAGAAAACGGCGAAAAAGCCGCAAATCTGGATATCGGTTTCCGGGTGCTTAAACTTGACAGTTCCAATATGGAAGACGTCTATTATAATCCGACAGATACAAAACAGGATGATTTGTTGAGCCAGATCAGTAATATCAAATCTGACCGTACCCCGGAAGATTTGCTTTTCCAAGTAATGTTGGAGCTGGGCGTAACGCTTTCCAGCAAAATCGAAGAAACCGTTATTTCCGGCAAAAAGGTTTTCAAAGTGGCAGGCAACTTCCTGATCGCCTGTTTCGATGACAATGTGACCGATGATGTAGTCAAAGCCATCGCGCAGGCAACTCCCGTCTACGCCGTGTTGCGTGACAGCAGCTTCGCCAACGACAGCGTAGCCGCCAACTTTGAACAAATCTTCGCCACCTACAGCCCCGACACCGTCCGGAGGGTTCTGTAAATGAAATTCAAATTCAAAGTACAGCAATACCAGACGGACGCCGTGGAAAGTACCGTGGCAATATTCAATGGGCAGAAAAATTACGAGCATTCCACTTATCTCCGGGATATGGGAGAAAAGTATCGCAGAGAACGTGCCAATGAACTGAAATTTTCAGATGAAGACGCGACTACCGGTTATCGCAACCACGCTTTGGAACTGACCGATATTGAACTTTTTGATAACATCAAGAAAATTCAAGGTGCGAATAACATTATGCTTTCCCAGTCGCTGGTCAAGCATATCGGCAGATGTTCTCTTGATATTGAAATGGAAACCGGTACAGGAAAGACATACGTTTACATCAAAACTATGTTTGAACTGAATAAACGGTATGGCTGGAGCAAGTTTATCGTTGTTGTTCCCAGCATTGCCATCCGTGAAGGGGTGAAGAAAACATTTGAAATCACCCAAGATCACTTTATGGAGCAATACGGCAAAAAAGCCCGTTTCTTTGTTTATGACAGCTCCGATTTGGGCAAGCTGGATGATTTTTCCAGCAATTCCGGCATCAATGTGATGATCATCAACACCCAGGCATTTGCTGCATCGCTGAATGCAGAGAAAAATAAAGAAGGACGCTGCGGAGATAAAGCAGCACGTATCATTTACTCCAAACGTGATGAATTCGGCTCACGCCGTCCGATTGATGTTATTGCTGCCAATAATCCGATCATCATCATGGATGAGCCTCAGAAAATGGGCGGCGAAGTAACTCAAAAGGCATTGCAGAGTTTCAAGCCGCTTTTTTGTCTGAATTACTCCGCCACACACGCCAAGCAGCATAACCTGATCTATGTTTTGGATGCGTTGGATGCCTATAATCAGCGGTTGGTGAAAAAAATCCAGGTCAAAGGTTTTGAGCTGAAAAACTTCCGCGGCACAAACGGCTATTTGTATTTGGAAGATATCATTATCAGTCCTAAGCATCCGCCTATGGCACGGCTTGAATTTGAAATCGCTTATGACAAAAGCATCAACCGTGAAGTGCGGAAAGTCTGTGTAGGAGACAATCTTTACCACCTTTCCAATAAAATGGAGCAATACAAAAATGGTTTTGTCATTACTGAAATAAATCCGTTGCACGGCGGTAAGGTTGTGTTTCTGAACGGGGATGAAATTACCCCCGGACAAGTAGTCGGAGATATTGCAGAAACCGATATGCGCCGCATTCAAATCCGGGAAACAATCATTTCCCACTTTCAGAAAGAGCAGGAATTGTTCAAAATCGGAATCAAAACTCTTTCTCTGTTTTTTATTGATGAAGTGCAAAAATATCGGCAATACAATACGAATGGCGAAGAACAGCTTGGTGAATACGGAAAAATCTTTGAACAGGAATATATGTCCATTCTGAATGACAATCTGTCTTTATTTGATTCAGAATATCAGCAATATCTTCGTCAAATAGATGTCCACTACACTCATTGCGGTTATTTCAGCATCGATAAAAAAACAGGACGTTCTGTTAACAGCGACCTCAAACGCGGCAGTGACATCAGTGATGATATTTCTGCGTATGACCTTATTCTGAAACGCAAAGAACTGTTGTTGAGTTTTTACGATGAACATCATCGACCGGTTCCGCGTTTTATTTTTTCCCATTCTGCTCTGCGTGAAGGTTGGGACAACCCCAATGTATTCCAAATCTGCACTTTGAAACACAGCGACAGTACCACCCAGAAACGGCAGGAAGTCGGACGTGGCTTACGTTTGTGCGTCAATGCGGATGGTGTACGCATGGATTCCGATGTTGTCGGAGCAGAACAAGTACAGGAATTGAATAAACTGACCGTTATCGCCAGTGAAAGTTATGTCGCTTTTGTCGGCGACTTGCAGAAAAAAATCAAAGAAGCCCTTTACGAACGTCCGACAAAGGCTACCGTGGAATACTTTACCGGCAAAGTTGTAAATGTGGCCGGAACTCAATATACGATTACAGAAACCGATGCCCAGCGTATCTGGAACTATCTGGATTCCAATGACTACATTGATGCTGACAGTAATGTGACCGACAAATACCGCTCTGATGTTGCCAATGGAACATTACAGCCGCTTCCTGCTAAACTTGACCACATCCCGGCAAGTGGTATCCATACCTATGTGCAAGCGATTTTCGATGAAAGCATCCTGTCAGACATGACTGAAAACGGCAAGCAGACTCAAGTGGAAAATAATGATCTGAACGATAATTTTTACCGTAAAGAGTTTCAGGAGCTGTGGAACTGCATCAATCATAAATACGCTTATACAGTTAAGTTTGACTCTGCCGAACTGATTGAAAAGGCAGTGAACCACATTGAAGACAAACTGTTTGTTTCAGAGCTGCGTTATACTGTTTCCGTAGGAGAACAGCATAAAGATATGAAACACGATGAAGTCAAGTCCGGTACATCATTTGAAACTGCCCAAACTGCAACAAGGGACCTGAAACATTCTGAAGTCAGCAGCGTGAAATATGACTTGATAGGCAGAATCGCAGAAGGTACGGTATTGACCCGCAGAACAGTTGCTGCTATTTTGCAGAAACTTTCTCCTAAAAAATACGCTATGTTTACTGCAAATCCGGAAGAATTCATTTCCAAAGTCATCCGTTTGATCAAAGAGCAGAAAGCGACAATGATTGTTGACTGTATTTCCTACAATCAACTTGACGGAAGTTACGACAGTGAAATTTTTACCGCCGGAATGCAAAACAAAAATTTTGACCAGGCATTCAGGGCGCAGAAAAGTATTCAGGATTTTGTGTTTACCGATGGTACTGCAGAAGAAAGTATTGAGCGGAAGTTTGTCAAAGAACTTGATACGGCTGCAGAAGTCTGTGTTTACGCAAAACTGCCGAAAGGATTCCATATTCCAACTCCCGTAGGTAACTACTCACCTGACTGGGCAATTGCGTTTAATGAAGGGACGGTAAAGCATATTTTCTTTGTGGCGGAAACCAAAGGAACGATGGAAACTTTGGAACTGCGTCCCATTGAAAGAGCAAAAATTTCCTGTGCCAGAAAACTTTTCAACGAAATGTCCACCAGTCAGGTAAAATATCACGATGTGGATAGTTACAAGAACTTGCTGGATGTGATAAATTCGCTGTAAATGTGGGTTGTATAATGGAAATTGAACTTTGCAATATGTGTATGGTTGATGGAGGCGGCGGGACGTGTTCTTATTCAGGAACTGTTGCTGAAGCCATCTAATCTGTCAGATTGATGAATTACAAGAACATCTGTAATATATGAGGTGCTCGAAACTTGATCAAATCACATCGATTACTGAAAGAATATTCGCTTTGACAATGTTAAGTCGCTTTCAATCCGTCCACCTGAAGGCAGTAGAGCAGAGGGGCGCGAAACAGACAATTTGAAGCTCGAAAGTTCCTGTTCCGGCAGGAATAAAAGCAGACGTTTTCAGCTTCAGCATGACAGATGGCAGTTCCTCCCTGAAGACAACCGGTCTTCAGGGAGGAGCTGAACTCATAGCAATCTCGCCGTCCATGCTTGAAAATCACCGGACTCGCTGTATAGTAAGATATTGGAGGATATGACAGTGAAAAGATTGACCAGTTTTACATACTCTTTTGAGAAACTCCGTAATGGAGAATGTCTCTATGTTGATAAGACGGAGTCTATCTGGAAGTTGATTCAGCCAACTCAGGAGGGATACTTCCTGTCACGTCCCCGTCGTTTCGGAAAGTCCTTGACGGTCTCCACTCTCAAAGCGATCTTTGAAGGACGCAGGGAGCTGTTCGACGGCTTGGCGATCTCGAAGAAAGAATACGACTGGAAACCGTATCCGGTCATCCATTTGAGTTTCGGCGACTATAGCGTTGTCTCCGATCCCGTGAAAGAATTGCCTGAATATTTGCAGACCAAACTTCAGGAGATCGCATCCGCTTATTCCATTACGTTGACGAACGCGACTCCGGGACTTTGCTTTGGGGAATTGATTGATGAACTGGCAAAAAATGACCAGGTGGCAATTCTCATTGATGAATATGACAAACCGATTCTGGATAATATAACAAGTTCTCAAATAACACAAGTCCAGAGAATCTTAAAAGGATTCTTTAGCGTTCTTAAAGAACGCAATGCCAAAGAACGCTTTCTGTTTATTACCGGTGTCAGCAAGTTCTGTCACGTATCGCTGTTCTCGGACCTCAACAATTTAACCGATATTACGATGCACCGCGACTATGCGACCATGTTCGGTTATACGCAATCGGAACTGGAACACTATTTCAGTGATCGGATCGAAGCGACTGCACAGGCTCAGAATGTCCCGGTGGAGGAGCTGAAACGGAAGCTCAAGGCGTGGTATGACGGCTAA
>ERZ779895.2639-NODE-2639-length-15672-cov-6.843120_pt1 | contig 15672 bp, 6 predicted proteins | sample MGYA00511093_ERZ779895 | MGnify/ENA primary metagenome ERZ779895 (study PRJEB29588, sample SAMEA2142970) | human gut metagenome | biome: human gut; feature: human-associated habitat; material: faeces | place: Denmark | collected 2008/2010 ... | reverse complement strand
AGAGCTTCAGGATCTCGGTGTTACCAAAATCCCAAGCTCTAATAAAATCCAGAAGCGGATAGAAAATCTTGAATCTGAACAGGCTGCTACTGTCCGTGAAAAGCAGGAATTACAGAAAAAGCAGAAGACACTGGATATCATCAGACAGAATTTCACAGCACTGCTTAATTCTCCTGAGATCAGTTCAGACTTACTTCCAGCAAAACGGGAACCTATTTCTGTCACAAGAGATAAATAAGATTGCACTGGCAACTCACTCATTTTCTTTCAAATCTTCCCATGGTTTAAAACCCATTTTCTCCCAGGTGACGCCATACGGTGCACCTCCGGAGGTATTTGTTTTTGGATTATGACAGTTATATAACGAAACGAAAAGACCGGGATTTCCCGATCTTCTCATATTATTTATGGACTTTTCTTTTACAAATACTAAATATGACTAAGGATATTCCCATTAAAGAAAGCCACATAATTACATTCGTATCATCTCCCGTTTTTACATTTGGAGTATGACTGCTATTATCACCTGATGGTTCTTCTGAAACTGGTGGCGTATTCGTGGTAATTGGTGGTATTGATTCATTTTTAAATTTAGGCTCTGCCGTTACATTCCAAATTATCTGACCATCATAATTACCTGGAACTGTTATGATAAAAGGTTCGCTTTGATATACTTGATTGCCAATTTGTGTTTTTTGTGTCTGGATAAAAAGATACACTCCTTTTTCCAGATCTCTGTACATGACTTCTCCGTCTGAATTGGTTTTTCCGGGCATTCCTTTGATGTTGTTATCCTGTACATGTTTTTCCAGTTTTTTTGCAGCTTCTGCCTGAGCGGAAGAATCATCAAAATCAAATATGACTCCAGACTTTGCAAACTCACTCACTAATGCCCATGAATTATTTTTATATGTTCCAACCTGATACATCGTAAATTCAGTATTACTTAGCTTATATACCGTGGTCTCATCTTCAACAGTTGCTTTTAATAATATACTTCCCAGATCATTCGCAGACACAGGTAACGGAATGAGGAGTAAAAGCATACACATCACATTGGCCATACACATATATATTCGCTTACGTTTACTTATTCTGCTCATGTTTTTTCTCCTTCCTGCGTTTATGTAACTTAATGCTCACCCATATGATGATGAAAGCAACAATTCCAGCAATCAATAGAATCAAATTGAATGGGATTGTGCGCTGAAGACCAACTTCCTCATCTATCTTCTGTGCCTCTTCATACGGAATTCTAGTGCCACGTACAAGCAGTCTGTGCGTGTTAACTGCATAAGGAGTGCATGTGACCAGTGTTACATAATCCTTGCCCTTTTCAATCTGTAAAGAATCTGTATCTGATGGCAATACTGTCAGAATCTGATCCACCTGATAGGCAAAGGTATGATGAAGAACTTTAATATAAAATACATCTCCAACCTCCATCTTGTTCAGGTCGGTGAATATCTTGGCATTTGCAAGTCCACGGTGTCCGGATAATACCGCATGACAGCTCTCACCGCCTACCGGAAGCGAGGTGTTTTTCAGATGTCCTACACCTGACTGCAGTACTTTTTCGGATGTTCCATGATAAACCGGAAGAACAACATCAAGCTTTGGGATATCAATATATCCCATCATTCCAGTATCATCAATTTTCAAAAGTTTGTTATACTCATCATCTTCTGTCTGGTTTTCATTGCTTTCTGAAAATGGATCTGCTATGGAACCAATTCCGATCAGGCTTTCGTTGTAGTCCTGTGCCTGCTTGATCATTGCATTTTCCTGTTCTTCCGACAAATGCGAAACTTCCTGTTCATAATCTGTAGCAATGGTTGTGCTGTTCATCTGATTAATGTAATTACTCACTACCGGATACAGGATTAAAGAAAATGCCATCAGATATCCGATTCCTCTTAGTATTTTTACTACTTTCTTCATAATACCTTTCACCTTTTCGTCTGTTTCTTCTGAAATATCCAGTCCACACTGGACATTTCAGAAAAAGCAGACATCCTCCCGGTACAATACCGGGAAGATGAGCTGTCTTTTTATCCATTCTTAAACTTCAGAATGCTTAGTTTTTTGTTTTCTTTTTGCCAAAAGCTTTGCTTGCTGTTAATGCACCGAAAAGAACGATACCAGCCAGTGTTACCATAAGGGCACCCTTGCTACCAGTAGATGGAAGCTGTGCACCTGTTTTGTTTTCTACAGCTACTTCTGGAGAAGTTTTTGTATCTTTAATTTCTGTACCTGTTGTTGTAGGTCCATTGTATGTGTAATCAACTGAATAGCTTGTCAGTTTGCCAGTTGTTTCATCATATACCGGTTTGATCTCAACTTTGATGTCACTGAGAAGTTTATTGTATCCTTCTGGAGCTTTTGTCTCTCTTAAGTAGTAAGTTCCGGCATCAAGACCTTTTACAAGAACTTTACCATCAGCATCAGATACAATTTTTGCAGAAGTAAAGCCTGTTGCTTTAGCTTCATCGGCTGTTGCCTGACGGTATACACCTTCTCCTTCGTCTACAATATTAACCTTCGCCTGTTCATCTGCTGCAGTACCTTCTGTGTTTCCCTTGTAAAGCTCAAATTCTGCCTTTGCAAGTGCAGTCTTATCTTCTTTATTATTCTGGTCTTTTAAATAATATTTATAAATTGTAAAATCAAAAGTATGTACATCTACGATGCTTGGCTCAGATGTACCTGTTCCACCTGTTGTCGGGTCATTACTGTATTCAACGACCGCCTTGTTGGTATTTGGATTCATACCGATTACAGCATCTTTGTTTAAGGTTGCAGTGTAAACAACTGTGATTGTCTCGCCTGTATGATTCTTATAGGAATTATAGAAATCATTTAAGGTAACTGTTAAAGTACGTTTAGCCTGGTCATATGCAAGTGCGTATGTATTAGTTCCTGATTTCTTAGCAGTAAGTGTTGTATTTCCAACTTTTACAGATAGTACTTCTTTTAAGTCCAGTCCTTTGGACAAAGTATCGCTAAATTTAAAAGTATAAGAATTATATCCTGTCATGTCCGGCACTTTAGAAGTCAGCTGATAAGTGACAGTATCGCCAATTCCAAAATCTCCAGCTTTCTTTTCATCTGATTCGCTGTGTGGTGCGATGGTATCTTCAGGATTATTCTCATCGTCCAATTCCATCTGATGGCTGCCATCCCATGAAGCATCTACAATAGCACCAACTGTAATTCCGCTTCCACTCTGTGCCGGAATAATTTTCTTGTCTACTGTCGGGTAATTGCTCTTCATGTTAATTGTAGCTGTATCAGCTGTAATGCTAACTAAAGATGCTGCAGATGTATAAGTCTGATTTCCTGGTGCTGTGGAGGTATCTGTTGCTCCTTTTGGATAAACTAAATAGTATCCATATGCTAAATCAGAAACTACTGTAGAAGTTGCTGTCGTATTAACTGTTTTTGTTGCTGTAATATGGTTCTTTGAATCTAAAATCCATCCAAGCACATCTTTAGCAAATGTTTTCGCTGTAGCAGCCTCTCCATTTGCTCCGACCTGTTCTTTAACATAGTTATATGCCGCTTCACTTAAAGCTTCGCCTGTTAAACTTTCAGATCCTGGAATTCTAGTATTATTCTTAAAAAATCCTTCATATGCACTGTTCAGTGTATATGCTACATTCTCGCCACTTTTTGTTGCTGTAAAAATCTGATACAGATCCAGAGTCTTTCCTTCCACTGTATTGTTGACTGTCAGGGTTCCTTTTGGAGCATCTGCTGCATCTGCTGCAAATGCAGTCATGCTCATGGACAGTATCATGGTCATTGCCATCAGAACTGCCATAAATCTTGATACTAATTTCTTCATGTTCCTCTTCTCACTTTCTTTTGATTTTTTATTGGTTCGCTTGGGATTCCTTCAGCTTTTACGGTGGAAGTTCCCCACGCAGCCATATCTCTCTCATGACTCTACTCCCCCTTTCCTACATCGTCTGTTTCCGTTTCCTTCTGCGTCCGGTATAAAGCAGGAACGCTAACAACAGGCCACCTGCTATGATAAACATCATAATGCCCTCGCCGCCGGTATCCGGAAGCAGTGCAAAATGCCGGTTGATAATCGTGAAGTTAAATCCATCATCAGAGCTTTTTATTGTAGTTGTATATCCTTTTATTTCCGTTTCCGTAACAGAATATTCATAATAATGCGGTTTTTCAGCATCATCTTTTATGTAGGCTGGAAGAGTTTCAACCACTTTCTGCCATGTAGATTTTGAGATATCACCTTTTATTTCATAGTTTTCATATCCCGGCACAACTTCTGTATGTTTTGTTCCTTCCGCATCCGTCCAGCTTCTGGAAATTGTAATCTTAATAGTGTCTGGTCTGATGTTGTCCATATTCCGGAAATCTTTCCATACCTTATTAATGGTCAGATTTACAAATTCATCACATGGATCCTGTGTATCAGATGGTTCCGGTGACGTGCTATCCCCTGTATTTACAGTAGTTTTGGTATCTGACATCAGAACAGCTTTTGCATCTGATACATAAACATTCAGATCTGCTGTTTCAGAAGAATCTTTTGTTGCCATAACTGCATTCTGCAATGTGTTATACTCATCTACCTGCACTACATGTTTTACTGAGAAGATGCTCCATCCATTTTCCTGACTGAACGTATCTGTCAGAAGTTTCGAATTCTTTTTGATCTCATCAAAACTAATCGCCGGTTTTCGGTAAATACGATAATTGTTATTCTCACCTTCTACACCTGCTTTTGTATTAAAGTCATATACAGATTCCAGATCACTTTTTCCGCTGAATGGTCCCACCAATTTAGATGTTCCACGGACCACATCGCAGTAATACATGTTGTTATTTTTCAGCAGTCCTTCGTCGTTATATCCTACAAAGCCTCCGCTTCGTCCATCTGTTGCAGTACCGTCTGCATCATTTCCGGCACCGCCGGCATAGACATCGTATCCCGTACTGATTCCATATACATTGCTGTCTGTAATTTTTGTCCTGTTTGCCTTAATCAAGTTGACACTGATATTGGACTTTACATCATTATCTTTCGTTATGATTCCATTCTTATCACATGGAAGCTTGATAGAAGAATCTCCGATCTTAATGATTGCAAAATCAGTCTGCTGATCGTTATCTGTCGGCTTCTTAGACAGCCCGACAGAAATATCCAATCCCAGCAGATTTACATGGATGAGATTTCCATCGTACAGCGCATCAACCTTTACAATTCCAAGATTGATATGCAACAAGTCGGAATCCTGGATCTTATCCAAATACAACGCCCTTACAAGCTGATCCAGAACTACGAGCAACGCATCCACCACTGTAGAATCCAGTTTTACATCCGCAAGGTAGGCAAAGCTTGTTCTTCCTGCGAAGCCTCCGGCTGTTCCACCGGATTCTACCAGTTTCAGACTATTTTCCTGATTTTGAGCATCTCCGGCATTACAGCCTGACATTCTGGCAAGGTTTGCATAGCCGATAAATCCTCCTGCGATCTGTTCCTCTCCGCCTTTACTCTGAACGGTATAACCTCCAGGTATGCCTGTCACACTGCTGTCATCAATGTGGGAGCCAAAAATATCCAGGACACCGAGTGCACCGCCCAGAAGCTGTCCGGTATTATTTCCCAGTACATCCAGCTTCTCCATTTTCACAACTCCGCTTTTTCCAGAGTAACCTACAAAACCGCCTACGCTGTTCAGTCCAGTTACATAATTTAATCCTGTTACATTGCTGTTTTTGACTGAACCATTTAACATGGAACCGCCAAAGCCTCCGGCTGTACCGCTGTATGTTACTTCATTATTCTGACCTGATTTTGTCGCTGTGTTTGCACTGACACCAAGCCCTGCATCCGGGCTGCCTGTGACATTTCCGTAATATACATAGCTTCGAAACGCATCCAACACATCGGTTTTTCCAAGTTTTAAAAGATACTGTAATACCGAGGTCTCATTACCTGCACTAATGTTTGCGGCACCGGAAACATCCGCAATACCGAAGCATCCACCGGCATATTCACCGGCTACTACAGAGCGAATCTTGTCTGCACGGATTCCGCTTTCCGGTTTATCCTTCTCGCCAAGAACTGCTCCACAAAGACTTCCTGCGAATCCTCCAGCTGCTTTTGCATACCCTGTATTGCTTCCATTTTGATAGGTTCCGTTTACGATCACGCCCCAGTCATCCCAGGCTGACACAGATGCACAGCGGATGGTGGAAACAGTAGCATTCAGAACCTTAATCAGTTCTGCCGGAGCATTTACCATAAGAACATCCAGAAGCTTATTCAAAAGTCCCTGCTTTGTAGCTGTATCAATAGCTGCCACACTACCTGGATCTACTTTTCCAGCAAAACCGCCTACATAGGAAGTTCCATCTACACGCCTTAAATTTGTGATACTGCAGGAGGTAGTTTCATCTCCCCAGATCTGACCGCCGATCATTCTTCCCACATAGCCTCCGGCAAATCCTGCCGGGTCTTTGTCTGCAATACCAGTTGCTTTGATCCTTGCTCCGGAACGATAGCCTTCCACCTTGGACTGTTTTACAACCGGCACAAAGGTTTTTAATGCCGCCAGACCGTCTGCACCGATAATCTTAAGACCTGCCAGTGAAACGTCACCTGTGTTTGCCACAGAACCGGTAAGCATCTCACCTGCAAATCCACCGCTGCTTCTGAAGGCTTCCACTGACTGAAGATCTGTTGCAGTTCCATTTGTCACGGTACCGCCTTCCATACGGCCTACATAGCCTCCGGCAAAACCGCCCTGTGTTGCTTTACTTGCCAGAATGCTCCTTCCTGCTGTGACTGCGTATCCATATGCATACTGAGAAATGATCTCATTTAACTGTTCTTGATCATTGACTTCACCAAGTGCCTGTAATTTATTACCGTAACTTCCATAAGAACCGACAGCACCAACCCATTTGTTCCAGGTATCCGTATCCAGTCCACGAAGCGGTCCATAAACAGTTGTATTCTTTTCTGTCGGATACACTGCCTGAAGAAGCGTCAGCGGATTATCTAGTTTGATAAGACCAAATAAAACCTTTAGACTTCCTGTATCTGCAACATTCGCACACCGCATCAGTCCTGTATACCCTCCGGCATATTCCGTTCCATATACGGAACGGATACGATAAGCCGCACATTCCCTTACGTTTCCTGTATATGCAGCGCCTTTCCAGTTATCCGTATTGTTTCCCCAGATCTGACCGCCATAGTTGTAACCTGCATATCCTCCTGCAAGTCCACGGTAAATGCTGTCATCACTTTCAGACTGAGCCCTCACAGCACCTCCACAAGGTACACAGGTTGTTTCGCTGTTTTTGATCACAGGAACAAATGCCTGCAAAACGCCAAGAAGATTATCTGCCTTGATCAGTCCTCCAAGAGCACTTAATCCATTTACCACATCTGCCGCACTCCCCGGCTCCATGGTTCCAACATATCCACCGGCACTTTCACGCCCTATGATATGTGCAAAATTATAAGAATTACTATTCTGAATCTGAACTCCAAGAAGTTCTCCTGCATATCCACCAGCTTTTCCGGTATCACCGTCTCCATCTGTTGCAAGAACATTAAATCCGCCTATCGCTCCGTAAACATCTGAACTGTCTATGATAGATGCAACTACGGTCAATGCTGATAACAGATTTGTAGCAGAAAGTACATGATCCAGAACGCTTGCACCTCCGATAGCCGCCGTACTTCCCATTGCAGCTTTCCCAATATAGCCGCCGGCATAACGATAACCACTTACCGCATACTCACTTCCAGTTCCGTAATAACTACTACCATCTTCCTGCTGCAGATTCTTTGGCTCACTGACACCGGTATGCTGCAGTTTATTTACATCGGAATTGCTGATCTGTACACCAGTTCCGCATCCGATAAAGCCTCCGGCACTTCCGGCATCCGCATCGTTGGTGCTATCTTTTTCAAGAGTACCTGTAACGGTAACGGTAAACCCTTTTTCTACAGAATTAACACTGGCATTACTGATCACCGGAACAAAAGCATTGACCAGGGATAGTAATCCTGTCAGATCAACCAGTTTTGTAAGAATTGATGATTTAGCTCCAATCTCTGCAACCGCTCCAGCTTTTACCAGACCTCCGAATCCTCCGGCATAACGAAGTCCTTCTACTTTCAGAAGATTTTCTACTGCCGTTCCTTTTCCGGAATCAACAGCATTTGCTGAATTATCTACATGACCGCTCTGCATCTCTCCAACGAAGCCACCTGCATAGCCTTCTGCGTTTTCAAATCCGCTGTCAGCCGTAACAGTCAATCCATCTGCGGTACCAGCAACTTTGCAATTTGTAATTTTGCTGGATGCCGCCTGAAGGACACTTGCCAGCTCTTTCAGACTCAGGATCTTACCAAGGACACTATTCAAAAGATCTCCTGTGGCATCTCCTGCCTCCGCTGCACTTCCGGAGCGCATAATTCCGATATAGCCACCGGCATGATATGGTGCTGTGACTTCTTTTACATTGGTCACATCAGAGTTTTTAACCATAACTGCTTTTCCATTACCGATGTATCCTCCGGCATCTCCAAGCGCCTCATCATCATTTTTTCCGGATGCTGTTACGACTAAATTGTTTCCTTCAATAGAAGAATCGGAAATTCTCGGATAAGCCACATCCATGACACTGAGAAGTTGATTTACATTCAAGAGGCCCAGTAACTTAATAGAACCTGTCTGTGCCACATCACCAGGCATCAGCCTTCCTGCAAAACCACCGGCATAGCTGGTTCCCTTTATATAAGAGAGTCCGGTAATATTTGTTGTTGCAATCGCACCAGTCTCGCCTTTGGTTGTTCCATCCTCACTATTCGTGTCTGTTGAACTGAAATCTTCTTCACTATTCTTTTCATCTGTAGATTCATTCGAAGATGGATTGGTGTCTGTGTCTGCTTTGAATCCGGAATTGTTGTTTCCATAATTGATATCTACAGCCTGTCCGTCTCCCACAAAGCCGCCCGCCATATCAGCGGATACCTGAGGGTCAGAACCATTCGAAACATAGGCAATAGAAGTATTGTTGAACTCCGGTCTCAGGGCACTGACAACTCCAAGCAGATTCTCTAATTCAATTCCTGTCAGTTTTGATGTAGTGGAATCTCCAGCACTTAATGCATCTCCGGCTTTAGCAAAACCTGCAAAGCCTCCGGCTTTTCCTGATGTTGCAGATGCAGTAACAGTTTTCAGGTTGCTGATCTTAGTGTCCCTTGCTCGTCCACTAATGCATTCTCCAATAAAGCCACCACTATAACCTTTCTCATTACCAGTAGACACACTATATCCTGACGAAACACCTGAAACAGTACTGTCAACTGTAAATGTCTCAATCATCTGGCCTACAGAAAGAAGGCTGTCAATTTTTAGTAGCGGTAATCCAAGAAGCTTAATACCGCCAACATTGGCAAGGGTGCCGCTTCCGAAATATCCGGCAAAGCCTCCTGCAGACTTTCCAGCCGTTACGGAATTCAGATTTGTGACGGATGTTCTCCTTACTTCTCCACCGGTTCCATAACCAATAGCACCTCCAGCACAACCTTTTTCCTGATCTGACGCAGTAACAGTAAGACCGGAAGAGCCTCCGTTTACGGAACAGTCTTTACATTCAAAACGCATATAGTCTGCTGCTGTAACTGTGCCGCCAAGGACATCACCGACACTGGTCATCTTCGCATAACCTAAGATTCCTCCGGCATTCTCCGTTGCTGAAACCTTCACAGAGGAAGCTGCATTGATCTGATTCACACAGTCTGCAAGTTCATAGGTAACACCGGTCTTAGTAAGCACTCGCTGGAGGGCTTTTGTAGTTGACTTTGAATCGTCTGTAAGTTCTAAAGTATTGGAAATCTGGACAGCCCCTGCATATCCCACAAGTCCACCAGCATTTTTACCGTTTGCTGTTACAGAAATGCTATCTCCTGCAATGGTGCATCCGCTTATAACAGAAGGTCGAAGTCCCACCAGGTTCAGAAGATCCATGTTGGTAAATTTACCATTTAACAACCCTGTAAGAAGATCCTTTACAATTACCAGAAGTCCCTGGCTTTCATCAATATCCGCTACATCACCGAGGGTTGCTATACCGGCAAATCCTCCGGTATAATCTTTTCCAGATACAGCGCCAAGAGAGGAAATACTGCAGTCTACCGCATAACTATTTCGCATTTCTCCAACAAATCCGCCTGCATAACCACTTTCTTTAGATGGGGTTCCCTGTGCAGATACGTTTACCTCTCCGTCGATTCTGCAGTTCAACATAACTGTATTGACCGGGAAATTTCCCATTACTTCAATACCAAGGCTGCTTAATGCGCCTGCCACGACTGCATTCGCAGAACGTCCCACAAATCCACCGGAACAGTCATTTCCAGACACTGTGGTAGTGCCGCCTACAGAACAGTTTTTCATCACTGCACCGATGGCTTCCCCGGCGAATCCACCGGTACTCTTCTGACCTGTAACAGAAGTGCCACCGCTTACAGAACAATTCTGGATACTTGGATTGACATATCCTACCGGAATCAGATCTTTTACACTGAGCAATCCTCCATTTAAAAGGACAGTCAGCAAATCACCGACTCCAAGCAGCGGAATCAGATTCAGGATTTTTGTTAAAGTATCAACCAGACCTCCTAAGCCACTTGATACCAAATCATACTGTGTCATACCACTGACATAACCTGCGAAGCCACCGGTCCGGTCATTTACATTGGAAACTCCATGTAAATTTTCCACATTGCAGTTTTCAATCTGGATATTTCCTTTTACAACACCAGCAAATCCTCCTGTTGCCAGGGATTGTGGATCCGGTTCCAATCCACTTAAATTTCCAAGCAGGAGCTTCAACACGCCTCCAATCAAACTAAAATTTTGTTTAACCTTTTGTGTTGTTGTAGAAACCGTCACATCAGAAAGGGTAATATTTTTCACAGTGATTGGATTTTGGGATATTGTCAGCGATGTAGAATACGGGGTCGTCAGATTTCTGAAAAATCCAATACCATATTCTGCCTGGTTGTCCTGATTGACTGCATTAGCCTGTGAAATGTTGATATGGCTGATGGTTATACTCTGACCTTGAACCATTCCCTTTCGGCCTTCCATGTTTCCCTGATAATTGTCAATTGGATCCCAGTCATCATCTTCTCCATTAGAATTGGTACCCTCTTTGGAAAGGTCAATATCACGAAAGATGATGTAATTCGCATCCTTGCTGTATTTATATCCGGAGCCTGCAATATTGGTATTGCTATGTTTTGACGTATCATAAGTAAGTACATAAGTTTTATTCTCATCAACTGTTATACTTTCCGAATCTATATCATCAGTAAAACCACTTTCATCCCCACTGCTTGTAAAAGCTTCTGCATCATCACTTCCTGTCTCAGCTGCTTCCTCGCTATCTGACGGAATCATATCAATCAAATCACTGTCATTTACAGTTTCATCTGCTTCAACGGATGCCGCTTCGGAATCACTGGCAGTACTTTCTGTTGCAGTTACTGTCATATCGGCTGACTCCTGAATCGTACTACTTACATACACATAACACTGTGTAGCCTTTGTACCAGCTATATCCCAAGATGGATTATCCAAATATTCTGTATCATTCAGCTTATGAGCACCGTTTTTATTAGCATACAATTCCTTTCCAGACCAATTATATGTGTCATTAAACTTTACAATATCCGCATCACCCGGATAATACAGTTCTGTCTTGTATTCTGCTGTATCCGCTGCCGGTTTCCAGTCTGTATATCCACTCAGTGCTCCCCCAAGTATTCCCGAATTTTTCTCTCTTGTTTCGTACACTCGCCAGATTGGCTCTGTCACATCCGTATCTGTTCCGATTGCCCGAAGCTGTGTTTCATTTCCGATCAGAATATAATTTTTATCACCAATCTTTTTTACCACCTGACCGAAATAATTTCTTCCTTCATAGTCGGACGGATATGCGCTAGTAATATCCTGAGTTGTCTCCTCTGTCCCAGCCTTATTTGCAAGAAGCTCCGGTGTTTCTGTTGTAAATGAAGAAGCAAGCACATAATTATGTGTTTTGCTGTAAGTAAGATAGGAACCATCTTCCAGTGTAAAAACCTGTCCCATTCCAACTTTTTCAGCAATATAATCCTCGCTCATTACAGGTTCGCTGTCTGAAGATTCCCCTTTTATCAATTCAAGCTGGTATCGGTTATACACATAAATCGTATCAGTCACTGAATCATATACTGTGTTGCCCGTGCGCTCTGATGATGAAGTGATGCTACCTGTAAAATCTGATGGGAAGTTCCAGACATTTTCATTATCTATTGGAATATCATTCATCAAACAATAGGAAGCGTCTGATGCATAGGTAAGTTCTGCACCATCTGCAAGAACCTTATCCCCTTCACCAACATTTCCATCTTTGTCTCCGGAAAACATCTGTGTTCCTGTACCGATTTGCAGAAGTTGCTGGTAATTGTAGATACATATTTTTCCATCTTCATAATCTGGATTTGCTTCTTCCAAAGTATCTGAGGTGTTTTCATCATCGATAATTGTTTCATCTCCATCTGTAAATCCTTGATCTTCAGAATTACCAAATTCCTCTGTTATTTCAGAACTAATATCTGTATTTGGCTCTGATTCTCCTTCAAAAGAATCAGGAATATCACTTTCCGTGATATCAGATATTTCAGATGTATCACTGCTGAAACCATCCTGTTCCGATATATCTGCAATTTCACTATTGGTCTGCACATTCATTCTTTCTGAATCTTCAGCATTCGCAACTACGACTTGCGAAGATAATAATGTAACACACAGAACAACTGCTGTAATTCGTCTTAAAACACTCAATTTCTTGTTCACAAAATCGCCTCAAATCTTCTGTCATGCTTGACTTTTTGTTACTTTTAACCACTCTGGCTGCTTTGCTGCCGCCGTCAAGCACTGGATCAGTTTTTTAGAAAACGCTCCGCATTCACCATTTGAAATCATTCGTATCGCCTCTTCTGGTTCATATTTTCTTTTGTATGGTCGATCATTGATCAATGCATCGTAAGCATCAACAATCCCAACGACCTGCGCACACATTGGAATCGCATTTCCTTTTAAACCATCCGGGTATCCTGATCCATCATATCTTTCATGGTGATGTCTGCATATTTCATAACTATATTGGTTCAGCTTTTCCGTTATTACTCCTTCTGGGAATCTCCGAGTCATCGCTGCACCTACTAATGGATGTTGTTTTACTACATTCATTTCTTCATCTGTCAACTTTCCATTTTTATTCAAAATTTCAATTGGTACTTTTATCTTTCCAATATCATGAATCGGTGCCAACTGGGCTACTGAAGCAATTTCTTCATCCGTAATTCCGTATTCCGGATAATTCTTCTGCAATTGAAGATATACCTGTTTCGTATAGAAACTGATATCATCTTGATACCCTGATTCAACTATCTGATTATGATTCAATACAGTAGTTAAAAGTGATACCATATCCCAATACTGCTTTGCCAAATCCTGTTCTTTCTTTACGAGTTCCTGTTCCATTCTTATAACTGTGTTCTGGACAATCTTCTCATTATGTAATGTAATAATTGCAGTATTCTCATTTGCATCTATATATTTTTTTGCTTCCATCCAAACATATTCATTCTTATCTTTTCCCGTAATTCTGCGATATGGAAGATCTTTTTCCATACATCCATCAACCAGATTTTCTTCTAATCCTTCACTTGATAAGAAACCATGAACCATTTTTTTATCAGAAACATACACATATCTTTCTACATACTGGCTTATGAACTCTTCATAGCTTTCTGTATTTCTTACTTTCTCATACACTTCACGGATATGTGAGTACACACACTCGTAGCTTTTATCCTTCAAGTTCAGTTTTAACACAACATAAAATCGTCCAAAATATTCATCTTCTCCAGGGCGGATAACATCTGAAACTTTTACGCTCTCTAATTTATTATTGTATGTATTCTGCAAACTCAACAATATTTTATGTATCTTGCAGGTATCTTCTAAATTTCTTGAGCAAAAACGATCTTCTTCCAAACAACGATTAATTGCCATTGTTTCCTCTACACACGATATAATTTTCATCAGAGAAATATTCTCCGGTTGTTTTGCCAGCATATAGCCACCATTTGTACCTTCACAGGCAGTGACTATTTTTGCATTTTTCAGTTTTTTTGTTATTTTAGGAACATAATTAGCAGAAACATTTAGCTTCCGTGACAATTCTGATGTAGATACCATCCGTTCTTGTGCTGCTAAGTAACATACAATTCTAATTGCGTAATCTGTCAAATTTTTCAGTTGCATCGTTATCCCTCTAATCTAAACCCTGCGAGGTCTTAGTTTATATCAAAAAAAATATCAAAAATTGATATCTTCATTGTTTTTCGCTGATAATCTTTCTTATCAGGTATCTTATCAGGTACGATGTTATACGCTATTAAACTTAAAAATATAATGTGCAACGGATGAAAAATTTTTATCGTTTTTTTGTTCAAAGTGTTCCATTTAAGACTAATATGCAAAAAAAACGAACCACACTAACCATGTGATTCGTTATCTTTTATAACAATTTCAATATTTTTAATATTATGAATCTCATCTTTGCCTCTCTGAAAACTCCATAAAAATTCTACATTACTTCAAGAGCTCGAAGTGCTATCAATCCATTTCGAACACTAAGCACTTCTGCTGCATTATTAAAATCTATATTCGTTATTTCTATTATTTTCTGCAAACGATATGAGGCAGTTCGATAATGAATAAACATTAATTCAGAAGTCTTTTTTAAGCTTTGGTTGACATTCAGATAACACTCCAATGTATCAACCAGCTCTCCATTTTTCTGAATATCGTACTGGCGAAGTTCATTCAATGACTCCGGTATAAACGCCTGCAACTGATTTATATTTTTCATCTTTTCCATTACATGATAAAAGAATCCTATCTTTGTACTATCTATAACTGACTTATCCTCGTCTCCGATTATTCGTCTAATAACTTTAATATATTTAAGTGCAATTTTAGAAGATTTAAAAGACTCCTTCAATTCATGGTATCCTGTGACAGTTTTACCTATACCAATCAGAAAATCTATTTCAACTCCCTTATTAACTAGAAATTCTTGTATCGTTTGCTGCAGTTTCTCCAGTTTTTTACGAAACTCCAATCCTGTTTCCTGTTCCGTTTCTCTGTGGATATATACAATCTGGTTGGTTTGCGAAAAAATATGTTCCCTCGGTAAATAACGTATAATTTCGTTTTCGACCAATTCTATTTCTTTTATCTGGGCATTGGTAAATTTTCCCATATTCTTCATTGTATCCATACGGAAAGTTACAACCCGATATATCTCTGCATCATTAAGCCCAAGCATACCTGCAACTTCATTTTCTTCATCATTTGACAGAGAACCATTCAGCAAACGATATTCCAAGTCTCTTAGATATCGTTTTTCAAGATTCTCTTCCATTACATGTCTGATCAAACTAAACTGTAATGTAATGATAATATTCTCTAATGCGACAAAATCCAATTCCCTTAATGGTTCATTCTGTTCTGAAACAACAAAATACATTTCCTGCCTTTTAAAAATATCGAG
>ERZ779895.2631-NODE-2631-length-15709-cov-2.962629_pt1 | contig 15709 bp, 15 predicted proteins | sample MGYA00511093_ERZ779895 | MGnify/ENA primary metagenome ERZ779895 (study PRJEB29588, sample SAMEA2142970) | human gut metagenome | biome: human gut; feature: human-associated habitat; material: faeces | place: Denmark | collected 2008/2010 ... | reverse complement strand
CTTAAATCGCAGATAGATGAAATGACTCATCTTTTTAATAAGATTACTACAGAGAAAATGGTAACAAGTGTGCTAAGTGAATTTCCACAAAAGAAGCAGGCACTTATTGTAGTTGATATTGATAATTTCAAATCAGTAAATGATATATTGGGACATAAAGTTGGAGATCATATAATATGTGTCGTGGCAGGAGTATTATCGTCACTATTTCGGAATACAGATATTATAGGACGCATAGGTGGAGATGAGTTTGTAGTTCTTATGCGTAATGTACCGGATTATAATGTAGTTACTAAAAAAGCGGCACAATTGATTGATTTATTTGAAAATAAGGAAGGTCTTTCTATTCCTGAAAATATATCCGTAAGTGTAGGAATAGCATTCTCAGATGATAATGACAGGACTTTTTCTGATTTGTTTTCAAAGTCAGATCAGGCATTGTATATGTCAAAAAAATGTGGAAAAGCCTGTTTTAGTATATATGGCATGGAATATGATAATCAGAATCAGACTAAAGAGATTATTTTATTGTCAGATTCAAGAAATATTGTGAGCACTTTGGAATATGCACTTCCTAATTTTGTAAAAATAAAAAATGTTAAAAATTTAGTTCAGATAGATGAACTGTTTAATACAGAAAAGAATGTTGTCGCAGGAATATATATAGATACATCGGAATTGTATGAAAATGAGTTAGAACAATTTTGGAACGACATAAAAAAGAAAAAATGGATTGGAAAGTATCCTATAACTGCGATATGTAAAGAAGGAGAAATTAAACAGATGCGTTATGCAGTGACAACCGATGGAATATACGATATGGTGTTATCACCAATTGATGCCGGAATGATTAAACGACGGGTACGAAAATATATTGATGAAGAAAAGCAGAGAAATAAAATATAACACTCTGCTTAAATATAATAGATAACAGCAAGAAAGGAAAAATAAAATGGCAAAAAATCCAATAGTAACATTTGAGACAACAGCGGGAACGATAACAGCAGAGCTTTATCCTGAAATCGCACCAAATACTGTAAACAATTTTATATCACTTATAAATAAAGGTTTTTATGATGGACTTATATTTCACAGAGTCATAAAAGGATTTATGATACAAGGTGGAGATCCTGACGGAGTAGGAACAGGCGGACCAGGATATTCCATTAAAGGTGAATTTGCGATAAACGGTGTAGAAAATGATCTTAAGCATACAGCAGGAGTTCTCTCAATGGCTCGTTCAATGATGCCTGACTCAGCAGGCTCACAGTTCTTTATTATGCATAAAGATGCACCACATCTTGACGGACAGTATGCTGCATTTGGAAAAGTAACAGACGGAATGGACACAGTCAATTCTATAGCAGAAACAGAAACTGACTATTCAGATGCACCATTAGAGCCGCAGATGATAATCAAAGTAACGGTAGATACGGATGGAGTAGAATATCCTGAACCTGAAAAATGCTAAAAATATCATAAAAAAGGGCAAAACACTACATTACAAGCATTTTCCTATACATTAAAAAAGTAATTAAAAAGGGCTGTGGCACTAAATTTTAGTGCGGCAGCCCTTTTTGTTCACAAAATCTTGACATTCTTATGTTATCCTCTTTTGTATATAAATAACAGGAGGTAAATACAGTGATTGAAGTAAAAAATCTCGTTAAAAGGTATGGAAATCATGCTGCGGTAAACGATCTTTCATTTACTGTTGAGACAGGAAAAGTTGTCGGATTTCTCGGACCTAACGGTGCAGGAAAATCAACAACAATGAATATGATAACAGGTTATATAGCACCGACTGAGGGAGAAGTCCTTATCGATGGTATAGACATTATGGATGAACCTGAACTTGCAAAGAAAAATATAGGCTATCTTCCGGAGATACCACCACTTTATCCTGATTTAAAAGTGAGAGAGTATCTTTCATTTGTTGCAGAACTTAAGAAAGTTTCTAAAAAAGATAGGGATATAGAAGTCCATAAGATAATGTCAAAGACAAAGACACTTGATGTTTCTGAAAGACTTATAAAACATTTATCAAAAGGTTATAAACAGAGAGTCGGACTTGCGGGAGCAATGATGGGGAATCCTGACATACTTATTCTTGATGAGCCGACGGTAGGTCTTGATCCGAGTCAGATAATAGAGATGCGAGAACTTATCAGGGAACTGAGCAAAAATCATACCGTTCTTTTAAGTTCGCATATCATGCAGGAGATTAGTGCTGTCTGTGACGAGATTATTATCATAAATGAAGGAAAGATGATAACAAAAGATACACCGGAAAATATTACAAAGAAAATGGTTGACACAAATGGTGTTCATGTTGTTGTAAAGGGTGATAAAACAAAACTTAAAGAGGCACTTAGGACTATATCAGGTATTAAGAATGTATCTTATGACAATGACAAAGATACAGAGGAGGATACGACAGGTCTTACTATTTACTGTGCAGAAGACGAGGATATAAGAGTGGATCTGTTCTATGCACTTGCGAAGGCGGAGTGCCCACTCATTGAAATGAATAAACTTGATACATCACTTGAGGATGCGTTCCTTGCACTTACAAGAGGCGGTTCAAAGCAGTATGGTGGCAGAAAACTCAAAAAATTAAAGAGTGAAAAGAAAGATAAAGCTGAAACAGAAGGTGAACTGCAGAACGAAAATGAGAATCAAAATTCAGAAAAAAATGCTGACATTAGCGGAGAACTTGATGTGTCTGAAACTGAAAAACATTCTTCAGATATGGAAGGAGGAGAAAAATAATGCTTGCAATATATAAGAAAGAGTTAAGACAATATTTTAATTCAATGATAGGTTTTGTGTTTCTTGCATTTTTCCTCGTTATCATAGGAATATATACATGGGCATACAATCTTTCAAGCGGACTTGGAAATTTTGAGGTTACGCTCGGTGGTATATCATTTATGTATGTTTTGCTTGTGCCTATACTTACTATGCGAATAGTTGCTGAGGAAAACAGGCAGAAAACGGATCAGCTTCTCTATACGGCACCGGTATCGCTTACAAAGATAATCGTTGGCAAATATTTTGCGGTTCTGACACTGTTTTCATGTGCATTTATTCCGATATGTATATATCCGCTTATCATTCATATGTATGGAACTGATGTAAGACTTGCACCTGCATACAGCAGTATCATAGGATTTTATCTTTTAGGAGCAGCCTGCATAGCCATTGGACTGTTTATCTCATCAGTAACGGAGAGTCAGGTTATTGCATCAGTTGTAAGTTTTATCACACTTCTTCTTACATTTCTTTTAAGCAATATCACCGGGATGCTTCCAACCGAGGCAATATCACAGTGTGTCATGATAGCTGTACTCTGGCTTGTCATATGTCTTGTTTTTTATCATATGATGAATAATGTAACTGTTCTTGTTATGATGGCGGTTATCGGAGAGGTAGCAATATGGATAATCTACGCAGTAAAATCTTCATTATATGAAAGCCTGCTTACAAACATATTAAATACGCTTGCCCTGTCTACACGATTTGATGATTTCAGTCTTGGAATTTTAAATTATGATGCGATAGTATATTATGTTTCAATAGCATTTTTATTTGTATTTTTAACTATCCAGATGATAAAGAAAAAGCGTTTTAATTAGAAAGGAGCAGCAAAAATGAGTAGAGAATTAAGAACAGCAAAAATGAAAAAAAGCTCCGGAGGAATTAAAAAATCATTTACTAACAAAAAATTTAAATCGGGAGCTTACAGTTCTTTTATAACTATTCTTGTAATAGCAATAGTAGTTGTTGTAAATCTTGTGTTTGGAAAGCTTGATCTGTCGAGCGACCTTAGTTCAAACAGTTTATTTACATTATCTAAAGATACAAAGAAAGCATTGAAATCGGCAAAGAACAGTGTTACTTTGTATTATCTTGTAACGGACGGCAAGGAGACAGAGTATATTGAAAAAGTGCTCGACCAGTATCCTAAGGCATCATCAAAGGTTAAACTCAAAAAGATAGACCCTGTTGTAAATCCGGGATTTGCAAGTAAATACCTGTCAGAGAGTGAAGCCGGCTCAGTTGCACAGAATGATGTTATCGTTGTAAATGACTCAACAAAAAATTCATCGTATGTGCAGAATACGGATATGTATTATTCAAATACAGATTATTCATCATACACTCAAAGCAGTGGAGAATACTATCTTGATGTTGAAGGAAAGATAACATCTGCAATACAGAAAGTGCTTGCAGAGAAAAAGACAAAGATGTATATTCTTAAGGGACATGATGAACTGGAAGTTGGAACAACTATGTCAACTTCGTTTAGTAAGATGAATATAGATACTGATGAACTTACTCTTTATTCAGAGGATAAAGTTCCTTCGGACTGTGATATACTTCTTATAAACGGAGCAACAAAAGATATAAGCAAAGAAGAAAAAAATAAGATTCTTGCCTACATGAAGAAAGGTGGAAATGCTGTTATAAATCTTCAGTATGGAACAAAGGATACACCAAATTTAAGGGCATTGCTCAAATATTACGGGCTCAATGAGCAGATAGGTTCGGTATGCGAAACACAGGGAAATTATTATAACTATGTAAATTCAGTTATTCCGACACTAGATTCTTCAAATGAGATAGCTTCAGGTGTATCCGGGGTAGTTGTAATGCCGTCTCCGGTAGGAATTTCAAAACTTAAGGGTGCAAGAAAGTCACTTACAATATCAGAGTTTATGACTACATCAAAAGGTTCATATCTCAAACTAGATACTTCATCAGGAAAGGCAGCAAAGGAAAAAGGTGATATTGACGGACCATTTGCCATGGGTGTTTCAGTAACAGACAAGATTGATGATAATAAGAGTGCAAAACTTGTTGTTTATGCATCAGCATATGCATTCTCAGATGATGTAATCTCAACAAACCAGCTTGACAATGGTTCATTGTTTACTAATGCGGTCAAGTTATTATCAAATTCAGATGTTGAGGAAACTTCAATAAATGCAAAGAGTCTTTCTTACACATATGTTTCACTTACACAGGGAACGCAGTTTTTCTGGGCAACAGTAATAATCATTATCATACCTGTCGGACTTCTTATAACAGGCTTTGCAATATGGTTTAGCAGAAGAAGAAAGTAAAGGAGGAACAACATGGGCGGAAAAGTGTCAAAGAAAAACAGACAGCTATTGACAATAATTGGATTATGTGTTCTCCTAATAGCATTGATAATTGTATTTTTTGTGGCAACAAAGCATAAGGACAATAGTGAAAAAAAGGAAGAAGCAGAGAATAATATAGAGCTGTATTCAATAAAAGAATCAGATATTGCAGAGCTTCATTTCAAGAACAGCACGGCGGAGCTTACATTTGTGAAAAACAAAAACAAGTGGGTGTTAAAGGATGACACCAAATACAGCCTTGATCAGAGCAAGGTGGAGACTCTTGTAAGTGATGTAAAAAAGATGTCTGCTACAAGCGAGGTCACATCAGATTGCACCGATTTGTCACAGTACGGACTTAAAGAACCAGCTTTACAGGTCGATATTACAGATAAAGACGGCAATAAAAAGACATTGACGGCAGGAGACGAGTCAGTTGCAGGTGAAGGACGATACGCTTACATTGACAATGATACAAAGAAAGTGTACATGGTAGAGTCTGCTTTTACATCTGATTTTGAAACTACCAAAAAGGAATTAAAGGCTGAGGCAACTGCAGCACCGACGGAAACATCAGCAAAATAGTCATTTTTTATCGGTATATCTGACAATGAATGTCGGGTGTACCGGTGATTATAGTTTTTAGAATTAATAAGGCGGGAATGGAAAAGATGAAAAAGAACAATAAAGGAAAATTAAATAATAAAAAGCAGGTGCTTATCATAATAGCGGTGATAAGCATCATGATTTTTATATGTATAGTGTTACAGGCTTATATTGAGGGATATTTTGGCGGTAAAAAGAAGAGTGTAAAAACACAGACACAAAATACAATAAACCGTGAAAAAGATGGCAGCAAAGCTGATAGTAACGATAATAAAAGTTCAAAAACAAAGAACACAAAAAATGTTAAAAAAAATAATACTGCTAAAAATAAAAGAAAAAAACATAAGAAAAGGAGGGTGGAACACATAGCTGCACATCCTGAAAGCAGTAAATCTATAAGGGTGCTTATTACAAATAGTAATTTTTCTGATATGTTTCACAAAAAGATAAAGCTTACATCTTCAAGCAGTTTTTATGTAAAGGTAAATAATAAGACAAAGAGTTATGCGGCTGGAAAAAAGGCAGTATTTAATGCAAGTGACAAAAAATTAAAAGGGAAAAAGATAGTTGTAGGTTCTTACAATGGTGCAAAGATAAAAGTGCTTAATATAAAAAGGCAGAATATACACCCTGAGTATCGTGGAACTATGACAATAAAATATAAATCAAAAGGGCTTCTGCTTACAAATACACTTCCTATAGAGCAGTATCTTTATGCGGTACTTCCAAGTGAGATGTCAACCTCAAATTCTATGGAGGCACTTAAAACACAGGCGGTATGTGCGAGAAGTTATGCATACAATCAGATGAAATCCGGAAAATATGCTGAGTATGGTGCAGATGTTGATGATAGTGTTGCCTGTCAGGTATATAACAACATTCCTGAGGACAAAAGGTCGAGAAAAGCTGTTGACGGGACATTTGAGAGAGTTATGAAAAAATCAGGGAAAGTTGTAACTGCTTACTATTTTTCAACATCGTGGGGTTATACGGCTGACGGTCAGGATGTGTGGAATACACCGTCAAAAATATCATATCTTGACAGCCGGTTTCAGATTACGGCAAGATCCAGAAGAAAAACAGGAATAAAAGGATATAATCTGTCAAATGAGCAGATTTTCAGAAACTTTATAAATAATGAGAGTTGCACAACATATGACAGTAAAGAAGAATGGTACCGCTGGTCCGTAAAGATTAAGGAAAAAAGCTTAAGAAGCCGTATAGATTCAGCTTTGAGTTCATGTTATGTGTCAAATAATGCAAATGTCCTCACTAAGCTGAAAAATGGAAAATACAAATCAAGGTCAGGTTTTGTTACGGGAAAGATAAAGAGTATTGAGATAACAAAGCGTGAAAAAAGCGGGATGGCATCAGAGATTATAATAAGAGGAAACAAAAACACTTATAAAGTATGTAACCAGTATAACATAAGAAAAGTGCTTGCTCCCGTAAGTGAGACGATAAAGCGAAGATATGGTACAGACATGGCAGGTTATTTTATGCTTCCAAGTGCAGCATTTTACATAGATGCAGTATCAGGCGGATTTAAGATAACCGGAGGAGGTTTCGGACATGGAACAGGTATGAGTCAGAGTGGAGCCGGCAACATGGCAAAGCAGGGCTTTAACTACAGACAGATATTAAATCATTATTTTTCAGGAGTTAAAGTGACAGCGTTGAAAGGTTATTGATAGTAGTATTTGAAATATTGCATCAAAATTATAAGGCAGACTTTACGGTCTGCCTTATGTTTTTGATATGATTTTAATTATATTTTTGAATTGTTTGTCAGCTTTTTTTGCTTTTGCCGGTAATTTTTTTTCGAGCAGATGATTTAACATACCTCCAAGAAAAAGTATATACATACAGGCATACAGCCACAACATCAGCAGAGCCATAGTAGTCATTGGTCCATAAAATTTTGAGTAATTATTGATGTTGTTTACATAAAAAGAATAGATGTATGAAAAGATAAGCCAGCCGGCACTTGCCACAAGTGCTCCGGGAATCTGGTGCGTAAATGTTGCTTTGCGGTTTGGAAGTATTACATACAACAACCAGAAAAACAAAAATAAGACCAAAAAGCTTATGACAGCTCTTACATTTATAATAGAAGCAAGAGGCTTTTCAGTAAATGGAAAATGCTGTCTGATATAATAATACAGTTTATTTCCAAATACGATAACTGTAAGTATTACAACAATGAGAATCGCAAAGACTACCGTATAAAAAAAGGAGTAGATGCGTATTATTATATAATTTCTTGTCTCATCAAGGTTATAGACTGAATTAAGACCCTGGATAAGTGATAAGAATGCCTTTGAGCCTAGCCATATGGCAACAATGATCGTAGCTGACAGTACGGCACCTGTCTGTACATTATATATTTCATTTATTATACTGCTGAGATAATTTCTAAAGTACTCAGGGACGAGTGCAGATGCTGTTTAAGGAGCATACTTTCGGTAAATGGAGTGTACCGGAAAAGCGACAGTAAAAACATGAAAAAAGGGAAAAAAGAAAGAATCATAAAGAAAGCCGCCTGCCCTGCAAATGCAGATAAAGCAGCTTTCTTAAAGTGATTCATAAGTCTGTTAATTTTTGCATATAAATAACTAAACTTTGAGAGTAAAGTTCTGTTATCCGAAATATCAATTATTTTTTTATTTTTCATAAAAGCTGTTCCTTTAAGTTATAATCGTGTTATATAATTTTATTCAACAGGCGTTATAAGACTGTAATCTCCTGACAAAAGGGTCTGTATAAGATCATTTTCAGTCTTTATATCGTACTCTGTGATTATACCTCCGAGAGCGAGGTCTTCTTTTTCGTGAAAATCACTTCCTGATGTCATGATAAGGTCATGTTCATATGCCCAGGCATAAGTTTTATCATTGTTGCTGTCGTGGCGTGGATTGCCGTTGAAAACTTCGGCACCGTCAAGAAGTGCAGGATTTACCGGTTCGCAGTAGGCTCTATTTGGATGAGCCTGAACGATAAGTATATTTTCATTGTGACATATTTCAGATAATTCTTCGAGGGAAAGATTGTATAAAAAAGGATGTGTATGGAAAAAGTCTTCGTTTACACCGTATAAAAGATAGTCATTGGGACTTTCCGTGAGTGTTACCTCACAGCCGAGCAATACATTTATATCATATGTTTCTGCACAGCCAAGAGCTGTTTTGTATCCTTTTAAAAAATGTGAAGTGACTTCGTCAGGAGTTTTTGCACCGTTTTTTTCAAATACCCATTTGCTGTAGTGGTCGGTTATAACAACGGTATCATATCTTGCTTCTTTATACATTTTTATTACATCCTGTGCACAAATATGTGCACAGGGACTTGTTTCACTTGTGTGTGTGTGCATCTCAACTTTCATATCCGTATCAGCCTCCGATAAGCAATAAATTAGTAGTAATTCATAGTATAGCATTATGCGGCGGGCAAAACAACTATTATCTATTTGAAAAAAATGCATAAAATAATAAAAAAATCATTTTTTTAGTCGATTTTATGCTAAAATATATAAAAAGATTTTTAGGAGGAATAAAAAATGCATAGTTTTCAGGAAGTTTCAGTTGATTACATGGATATGAATCCGTTTAAAAAAATAGGAAAGGACTGGATGCTTGTTACGGCAGGTGATGAAGAAAAAGCAAATTCGATGACTGCTTCATGGGGAGCAGTAGGAGAGATGTGGGGAAAGGATTCTGTCTTTGTGTTTATAAGACAGAGCAGATTCACAAAAGAGTTTATTGATAAAAAGGGTAAGTTTTCACTTAGTTTTCCGGGAGAAGAATACCGCAGGGATATGAAATATCTTGGTACAGTTTCAGGAAGAGACGAGGATAAGATGAAAGCCGCAAAAGTAAAAGTTGATTATTGTGATGGAGTACCTTATATTGACGAAGCAAATATGGTATTTATCTGTGAGGTAATGTCAAAGACTGATATAGAACCGAAAGATTTTCTTGACGAAACTATTGACGAAACATGGTATAAAGATAAGGACTACCATACTATGTATATAGCTAAGATTACAAAAATACTTGCAAGATAAGGCAGAAATACGACATAAAAATGGCAAAATAAGCCGAAATAAGGCAGGTATGTTAAATGTCTCATTTTTGGGGTAAAAGGTTTCGTTTTTGTTGTGTATTATCTTTTTAAAGATTAAAATACAATATGAATTGTGAACAAGATGTGAATGAATAATAATCACATTGTAAAATATTACACTAGATCATGATATGATAAGGGAGGAAATTTTATGTATTTCAGTAAATTTGCAAAAAAAGTATTGGCAGTAGCCGTCGCAGTAGCCGTTACTGCAAGCTCAGTTGTAGCAACACCAAGCACAAAGAAAGCCGATGCAGCAAGTTATAAAGCTTATCTTTGTCTGCAGACAGCGAAGTTTACATTCAGAAATCAGCATGACGATGCAAAGTTTTCAAACAAACTTCAGAACACGACAAACAAATTGTCAAAAAACAGTGTAAAGTTTAAAGACACCACAATGAAAAAAGGTAAAAAGACATACACTGTTCAGCTTACAGGACTTAATAAATGTATCGCAAAAGACAAGACATTCAATACACTCTATGTAGATACAAATATTAAAGGAAAAGACAAGAAAAAAGTTACTGTTACAAATGTAAATGTTTTCTTTGACGGAAAAAAAGTTAAGACTATCAAAAAAGGAGTTTTAACACCTGATCCTGGTCAGACAGACGGATTTGTACAGCTTCAGATTATCAATATGTGGAACAGCCGTGTTGCCAAATTTAAGTACACTATGCCAAAGAAAACCATAAAGGTGACATATACAGTAAAGATTAAATAATTACTGCCCGTACATGAACTTGACAATGGCATTTAAAATTGTAGTGTATATTGAGTAATATATTCTGCATAAAAATGAAAGCGCTAAAGTGGAGGAAAAGAATATGAGACTTTCAAAATTAACTAAAAAAGGAGTGTCAGTTGCATTAGCACTCTCAATGGTAGTAGCAGGAACAGCCGGAATGACTCAGAAAGCCAGTGCTGCAAAGAAATTTAAGACATATGTTATGTTTTCAGACGATAAGTGGAAAGTAACTGCAAATATGAATACAGCTAAGGGCGAGTATGACTCACCAAAGACTATTAAAGCTAAAAAAGGAACACAGAATGTTTCAATGACTCTTACAAAGAGTAAGCTTAAAACAGGAGCAAAAGAGAAAACATCTGCAGCAAGTGTATTTTGTGTAGATATTGAAAATGCGATGAAAACATATAAGCCAAGCCAGATTAAAATTTCAAAGGTAAAGATTTATGTTGACGGCAAAGCTATAAAAGTAAAGGCTAACAAGCTTAAACAGGGATATCTTGAGAAAGATCAGAAGAACAATAAATTCCGTCTTGAGATTTTTAATGTATATGGTAAAGGCGGCACAGGTGCTAAAAAGGCAAATTATCCTGTAGATCCTAATAAATTAAAATTTAAGAAGAGCCTTAAAGTAAGCTTCAAGCTCACATTTAAGAAATAATTAAGAGTGATTTTTAAGAAGATTTTATGAATTAAGATTATAGGTACTTAAGCTTTTGTAATGATAATATTACAAAGTGTATTTTGGAAATGGATTGTCAGTAGGATTATATATTCATATGGCAGTCCATTTTTCTTGCATAATAATGAGTATAGTATTAAAATAAGAAAGCTGCATCCATGAAAGATGTTTATTGCAAAATTTATTATGTATGAAAGTAGGAGAGATATATGTCAGAACAGGGAAAATTTTTAGAAGAATTAGAGGCAGTCAAAAGTATTGCAGCTTCGCAGGATAATAAGCTTACAAAAGATGAAGTGAAAAAATATTTAAGTGATTTAGAACTGTCTGATGATAAAATGGAACAGGTCTATTATTATCTTTCCCTTGCAGGAATAGAGGTTGAGGGATACAGATTTGTGCCAAAAGCAGTTGACTTGCAAAGTAATGAAAGTGATAAAAATGAAGATAAAGAGCTTTCGGATGAGAAAACCGAATCTGAAAAGCATAATGATAAAAAAGAAAATAATACTTCTCCAAAGGAGTTGTCAAAAAAAAGAGCAGAATATAACAATAAACTTTATATGGATGAAATAGGAAAACTTGACTATTATGATGACGCTGAAGAGAGAAATCTGATTCAGAAATTTATGGATGGTGATAAAAATGCCAGGAATAGATTTGTGGAGAACAGACTTGCACAGGTAGTAAAAATCGCACGCAATTATGCAGACAGGGAGAATGTCAAAAAAGGGATAACAGGGATGGATGAACTTATTGCTGAGGGAAATGTAGGATTACTTGAAGCAATATCCGTGATAGAAGAAAATAAAAAGAATTTTGTTGATAATAATGTTCCAAATTTTGACAGTATAGATGGTGCTATATATATGGAAGTTACAAATGCGATAGAATCTTTGTTAGACACGGTGACTTCGGATAAAGATTGGGAATCAGCAGTTCTCGCACGCACAAATCTGCTCAATGAAGCGGCAAAGTATATGACTGAGGAGATGGGAAGGGTTCCGACAAAAGAGGAATTGTCAGAATATACCAAAATTCCTGTTGATGAGATAAGAGGAATAATGGGATTGTCAAAAGACACACAGCGTATTGCTGATACCACACCGGGTCATAAATCAATCTGACCACATTGGCATACTACAGCAGTAAGATATAGTAAATAAAGGGTGTCCACAATATTTTGTGATTTATTCAAAAATAAACACAATATATTGTGGACATTTTTCCGCCCAGGTGCTATAATAAGTCTTGCGTTCTTTGAGAGAGTCATGTTGTATATGTGGAATACATATAAATGCAGGTCAGGAAAAGAACATAGGGTCATGTAGTTATTTGACTATACATGACTGCATAGATTGGAGGAAATATGATGATGAAGGTAATCAAGAGGGATGGCAGAGTCGTTGATTATGACCGCAATAAGATAATTGTTGCGATCCAGAAAGCCAATGCGGAAGTTGATAAAAACGAGCAGGTAAATGAGGAGAAAATAGACTCTATTGTTGCCGGAATAGAGAACAAGCATGTTGACAACATGATGGTTGAGGATATTCAGGATATGATAGAGCAAAAGCTCATGAGTGAGGGAAAATTTGAACTTGCAAAGAAGTATATAATCTATAGATATACAAGAGAGATGGTCCGCAGGGCAAACACTACTGATGATTCCATCATGAGCCTTATAAAAAACAGCAACAAGGATGTAATGGAAGAAAACTCAAATAAAAATGCATATATAGCATCGACACAGAGAGATCTTATAGCCGGTGAGGTGTCGAAAGATCTTACAAAGAGAGTACTTCTTCCAGAGAAGATAGTAAAAGCACATGAAGAAGGAATACTTCATTTTCATGATATGGATTATTTTCTTCAGAGCATATTTAACTGCTGCCTTATAAATATAGGCGATATGCTTGAAAATGGTACGGTTATGAACGGCAAACTTATTGAAACACCAAAGAGTTTTCAGGTTGCGTGTACGGTCATGACACAGATAATCTCGGCGGTTGCAAGCAGTCAGTACGGCGGGCAGTCAGTTGATATAAGACACCTCGGAAAATATCTCAGAAAGAGTCATGATAAGTATGAAGCTCATTATAGACAAAAATATGGAGATACTATTACAGAGGATGTACTTGAGGAGTTTGTAAATGACAGGCTTATGGATGAATTAAAGTCGGGTGTGCAGACTATCCAGTACCAGATAAATACACTGATGACTACAAACGGACAGTCACCTTTTGTGACACTTTTCCTTAATCTTGATAAGGATGATCCTTACATAGAGGAAAATGCCATGATAATAGAAGAAATACTTAATCAGAGAATAGAGGGTATCAAAAATGAAAAGGGTGTGTATGTTACACCGGCATTCCCTAAACTTATATATGTACTTGACGAACATAATTGCCTTAAAGGAGGTAAGTACGATTATCTTACAAGACTTGCAGTTAAATGTTCGGCAAAGAGAATGTATCCTGATTATATTTCAGCTAAGAAAATGCGTGAAAATTATGAAGGTAATGTATTTTCATGTATGGGATGCAGAAGTTTCCTCACACCTTGGAAAGATGAAAACGGAGAATATAAGTTTGAGGGACGATTTAATCAGGGAGTTGTCAGCATAAATCTCCCGCAGATAGCAATAATAGCCCAGGGCGATGAGGAAAAATTCTGGACATTGCTTGAAGAAAGACTTGCCTTATGTTTTGATGCACTTATGGCAAGACATCATGCACTTGAGGGAACATTATCAAGCGTAAGTCCTATCCACTGGCAGTATGGGGCAATAGCAAGACTTGGAAAGGATGAGCCTATAGATAAACTTTTACATGACGGGTATTCAACTATATCACTCGGATATATAGGTGTGTATGAAACAACAAAGCTTATGACAGGAGTAAGCCATACAAATCCAAAGGGAACAAACTTTGCACTCAGACTTATGAAAAGATTGAGACTTGCGTGTGATACATGGAAACTTGAAACAGGTATAGGATTTGGTCTTTACGGAACACCTGCAGAGAGTCTTTGCTACAGATTTGCGGAGATAGACAAAAAGAAGTTCGGTGTTATAAAAGATGTGACGGATAAGGGATATTACACAAATTCATATCATGTGGATGTGCGTGAAAAGATAGATGCATTTGAGAAGTTTAGATTTGAGAGCCAATTCCAGAAAATCTCATCAGGCGGTGCTATCTCATATGTTGAGATACCAAATCTCAGAAATAATCTTGAAGCACTTGAGGATGTTGTTAAATTCATATACGAAAATATACAGTATGCTGAGTTTAACACGAAATCAGACTACTGTCATGTGTGTGGATATGACGGAGAGATAATCATAAATGATGACCTTGAATGGGAGTGCCCACAGTGTCACAATAAGGACAAGAACAAGATGACGGTTATCAGAAGAACCTGTGGTTATCTTGGAGAGAATTTCTGGAATGTCGGAAAGACTAAAGAGATAAATTCAAGAGTACTTCATCTGTAAAATTTAAAAGCTGCCTATTACTTTTGGGTGATGGGGCTCTTTAATCAGGTGCCGGTGATGAATCTGGCATCTGATTGTGCGTAGCACAAATTTTATATGAGTAAGTAGCGAAGCAGATTACAAATATCCTTAAAAAGAAAGGGATGGATGACGGTAATGAATTATGCGGATATAAAAAGGATAGATGTTGCAAACGGACCGGGAGTGAGGGTATCCTTGTTTGTGAGCGGCTGCACACATCACTGTAAGGAGTGCTTTAATCCGGAAACATGGGATTTTGGCTATGGAAAGCTTTTTGATGAGAAAGCCGAGGACGAGATAATACAATATCTTAAGCCTGATTATATAAAGGGGCTTACGCTTCTTGGAGGTGACCCAATGGAAAAAGTCAATCAGGAAGCACTTATCCCTCTGCTTGAAAAAGTAAAAAAAGAATATCCTGACAAGTCCATATGGTGTTATACGGGATATGATTTTGAAAATGACATAAAAGAAAATATGCTTGAAAACTGCGAAGTGACAAAAAAGTTTATGTCATATATAGATGTTTTGGTTGATGGTGAGTTTAAACTTGAACTTAAGGATTTAAATCTTGTGTTCAGGGGTTCATCAAACCAGAGGATAATCATGGTAAAAGAGTCACTTGAGAGTGGAAATATCATTTTGTGGAAAGAACCTGAGAGATAAAATATAAGATATTTAAAAAATAATCTTGAAATTTTTTGGGTAATTGGTTACAATAGTTTATAGGTAGGTTTGTGCAGAAGAGAAAATATCGTAAAAGATATTGATTTTTAGCGAAAGCCTGCATTCAAATGATTAATTGTCGGACAGGTTTTCCTGTCGGACAAATTATAAAATTTATATTTAGGAGGAATTTTAACATGGCAGTTAAAGTT
>ERZ779895.2625-NODE-2625-length-15752-cov-22.449003_pt1 | contig 15752 bp, 9 predicted proteins | sample MGYA00511093_ERZ779895 | MGnify/ENA primary metagenome ERZ779895 (study PRJEB29588, sample SAMEA2142970) | human gut metagenome | biome: human gut; feature: human-associated habitat; material: faeces | place: Denmark | collected 2008/2010 ... | reverse complement strand
TCCTTTCTTCTTTTCACTTACCTCGTTGTAATCTCTCAGTATTGTCAATGAACTTATTTTTGTACCGCTTCTTCCGAAACGGGCTGCAAAGATACGCACTTTTTCTTTACCTCCAAATTTTTTTTGACATTTTTTTATAAAAATTTTCGATGAGTGGGGATTTTCACCTTAATATAGTATATTTGTTTTTTGTCGGTGCGCTTCGACAGGCTCAGCGACCGACACCGGACCCTGAGCCTATCGAGGGGGGGGCCGGACGGAATGACAAGAAAGAAATGAAAACAAAATAACGATCAATGGAAGAAAAAAGAAATGCTTTACCGGAGAACGCTCAAAGGGAGCTGGCACCGGGCGAGGAGTACAAGCCGCTCTTGGGGGCGGAGAGGAAATGGGCGGAAGTCACGCCATATTCAGTGACCCTTGGATTGCTGATGGTGGTCATCTTCTCCGCGGCGGCGGCCTATCTGGGGCTGCGCGTGGGACAGGTGTTCGAGGCGGCGATCCCGATCGCGATCATCGCGGTGGGTCTGACAAGCGCACTCGGCAAGAAGGAAGGTCTGGGACAGAACGTCATCATCCAGTCGATCGGAGGCTGCTCCGGAGCTGTGGTGGCGGGCGCTATATTCACACTTCCTGCCATCTACATTCTTGGAGTCGATGTCAACTTTATGCAGATGTTCCTCTCGTCGCTGCTCGGCGGTGTTTTAGGAATATTGTTCCTCATCCCTTTCCGGAAATATTTCGTGAAAGAGATGCACGGGAAATATCCTTTCCCTGAGGCCACGGCCACGACACAGATCCTCGTTAGCGGCGAAGGCGGCGGCAAGGGAGCTGGAACGCTTCTGGTGAGCGGTCTCATCGGAGGTCTTTATGACTTCATTGTCAGCACTTTCGGTGCGTGGGCGGATACGGTCAGCACCACCGTGATGGGATTCGGACAGACAATCGCTGACAAGGCGAAGGTCGTTCTGAAACTGAACACCGGAGCGGCTGTGCTGGGCCTCGGCTACATCGTGGGCCTGAAATATGCCTTCATCATCTGCTGCGGCAGTTTCCTGGTGTGGCTGGTGATCATCCCGCTGATGAACCTCATCTGGGGCGGACAGGTGATTGATCTGATGAACACCGGAGTGACAATGACAATCGGAGAGATGAGCCCTGACCAGATATTCAAGGATTATGCAAGGCACATCGGCATCGGTGGCATCGCGACCGCCGGAATCATCGGCATCATCAAGTCGTTCGGTGTGATCAAGTCGGCTGTGGGACTGGCTGTCGGCGAGTTCGGCAAGAAGGGAGGAAAGGTTGAGAACACCGAGAGGACACAGGAGGATATTCCTATGAAAACCATTGTGTTCGGCATTGTGCTGACGCTGTTGGCTGTGTTCGCTTTCTTCGCGTTCGGAGGAGTTGTGAACAACATCTGGCAGGCAGTTGTCGGGCTGCTGATCGTGGCGATCATCTCGTTCCTGTTCACTACCGTGGCGGCCAACGCCATCGCCATCGTGGGAACAAACCCAGTGAGCGGAATGACACTTATGACGCTTATCATCGCTGCGCTTATCCTTGTGGCTGTGGGACTTAAGGGCAACGCCGGTATGGCCGCGGCCTTGATCATCGGTGGAGTTGTCTGCACGGCGCTTTCGGTCGCAGGTTCATTCATCACCGACCTCAAAATCGGTTACTGGATCGGAAGCACGCCTAAGAAGCAGGAAGGCTGGAAGTTCGTGGGTGTGGCTGTCGCGGCGGCGACAGTCTGCGGCGTGATGCTCGTGCTGAACAAGACCTACGGATTCGTCGGCGACCAGGCTCTCGTGGCTCCTCAGGCCAACGCCATGGCGGCGGTGATCCAGCCGATGATGAACGGCGGAGGCGCTCCGTGGCTGCTTTACGGAATCGGTGCGGTGCTGGCCATCGTGCTGACTTTCTTCAAGATACCGGCATTGGCGTTTGCGCTTGGAATGTTCATTCCTATCGATCTTAACCTGCCGTTGCTGGTCGGCGGCGCGATCTCCTGGTACGTGAGCACACGCTCGAAGGACAAGGCTCTGAACGAGGCGCGTCTGAACAAGGGTACGCTGATCGCTTCGGGATTCATCGCCGGCGGCGCGTTGATGGGTGTCGTGAGCGCGCTGCTGAAGTTCTTCAACGTGGATTGGTTCATGGCGGGATGGAACGCGCAGTACGGCGAGGCCATAGCAATCATTCCGTTCATCGGAATCATCGCCTACACGGTGATCGCTTCTTTGAGGGCTAAGGAATAAACAAACGGCCACCGAGCCAGCCGAAGTGCCGTTATGGAAGTCGCTTCGACAGGCTCGGCGGCCAGAAAATAACAACAACATGGAAAAAGTTTTGGACAGGTTCCTGAGGTACGTCAGCGTTGACACTCAGTCGAACGAGGAATCAGAGAGCCAGCCTTCGGCGGAAAAAGAGCTCAATCTGCTGCGGATGCTGCGCGACGAGCTTCAGGCTCTCGGAGTGGAAGCCACTCTGGATGAATATGGTTACGTGATGGGGTCGATCCCTTCGAACATCGAGGCGAAAGTGCCGGCGATCGGCTTCATCGCCCACGTGGACACCGCTCCGGACGCATCAGGTGCGGACATCAAACCTCAGATAATCAATGAATATGACGGCGGGGATATTCCTTTAAAAGGTGTGCCGGGCCTGGCGCTGAAGCCTTCGGAGTTCCCGGAGATGCTTCACTACGTGGGTCAGACGCTGATCACCACGGACGGCACCACGCTGCTTGGCGCGGACGACAAGGCCGGTGTGGCGGAGATTATGGACGCGGTGCAGTACATCGTGGAGCATCCTGAGTTCAAGCACGGTGAGATCAAGATCGGATTCACGCCAGACGAGGAGATCGGACGCGGAGTCGTTAAGTTCGATGTCAAGAAGTTCAGGGCTGAATATGCCTACACGATGGATGGCGGCGAGATCGGAGAGCTGGAGTTCGAGAATTTCAACGCGGCTTCGGCGAAGATACATATTCAAGGAAGGAATGTGCATCCTGGCTACGCCAAGGGCAAGATGAAGAACGCCATTCTGATCGCGACTGAACTGAACGGACTGCTGCCGGTCCAGCAGAGACCTGAATATACCGAAGGGTACGAAGGGTTCTTCCATATCGTCGGGTTCAACGGAACGGTCGAGGAGGCTGACATCACCTACATCATCCGTGACCACGACCGCAAGGAGTTCGAGAGCAAGAAGGCTATTATGCAGAAGTGCGTGGACTTCATCAATGTAAAGTACGGTGAGGGCACGGCGACGGCTGTGACCAAAGATCAGTACTACAATATGCGCGAGCAGGTCGAGCCGCACTATCACGTTGTCGAGAAAGCCGTGAAGGCTATGGAGATGGCCGGAATCAAGCCTAAGATCCAGCCGATCCGTGGCGGTACCGACGGGGCTAACCTCAGTTTCAAGGGCTTGCCTTGCCCGAACATCTTCGCCGGCGGCCTGAACTTCCACGGCAAGATGGAGTTCGTTCCTCTCCAGAGCATCGAGAAGGCCTCTCAGGTCATCCTAAACATCATCTCGCTCTACGCGGAGTAAATTTCCGTGGCAGATAACCAACTGGTTATCAACAATAAAAGCATTCTCGTGGTGAACAAAACCGAACCACGAGAATGTTTATTTTATTGGTTACTAAGCAATTAAACGCCACGCAGGCGCACTCCCTCGGTCCCCCCCCCAGACTGTCTGAAAAGTCTCGGCGAGAGTAGAAAAGTCTGTACCCCTATACAGGGGCGACAACGAATTTTCAATCCTCACTGGGGGTACTTTTACTTTTAAGACAGTCTCCCCCTTTGAGACTTCGGCAAGCTCAGCGCACCGTTGGCTCAGGGACTTGCCTTGATCTTCAGCTAAAGGTAAGCCAAAAGCCCTGGGCGCTTCGATCGCGGTTGCAGTCGTGGCGTCATTAGTCCTTATAGTACAGCTAAAGGTAAGCCAAAAGCCCCGGGCGCTTCGACTGGCTCAGCGTCCGGGGCTTTGGTTCCAGTTGGTCGCTGAGCCTGTCGAAGCGACGAGGGAGGCTCAGGGAGACCGTCGGGATATTCAAAGAAAGGTTATTTGATGACACCGAGTTCCTTGCCGACTTTGATGAAGGCGGCGATGGCTTTGTCGAGGTGCTCGCGCTTGTGGGCGGCTGAGAGCTGGACGCGGATGCGGGCCTGGCCCTTAGGGACAACCGGATAGTAGAAGCCGGTCACGAATATTCCTTCCTCGGCCATCTTGGCGGCGAACTTCTGGGACAGAGGAGCATCATAGAGCATCACGGCGCAGATGGCGCTCTGGGTCGGCTTGATGTCGAAGCCGGCGGCCAACATCTTGTCACGGAAGTAGTTCACGTTCTCCTGCTGGCGGTCGTGAAGCTCGTTGCTTTCCTTGAGCATCTTGAACATCTCGATGCCGGCGGCCACGATCATAGGCGGCAGAGAGTTGGAGAAGAGATACGGACGGGAGCGCTGGCGGAGCATATCGATGATCTCCTTGCGGCCTGTGGTGAATCCGCCGACGGTGCCACCGAACGCCTTGCCGAGGGTGCCTGTGAATATGTCAATGCGGCCATAGCAGTCATATTGCTCTGCGACTCCGTGGCCGGTCTTGCCGACAACGCCGGCGGAATGGCTCTCATCAACCATCACGAGGGCGTCATACTTCTCGGCCAGCTCGCAAATCTTGTCCATCGGAGCGACGTTGCCATCCATTGAGAAGACTCCATCGGTGCAGATGATGCGGAACCTCTGGGCCTGAGCCTCCTGGAGACAACGCTCAAGGTCGGCCATATCAGCGTTGGCGTAACGGTAACGAACAGCCTTGCAAAGACGCACTCCGTCGATGATGGAGGCGTGGTTCAGGGAATCTGAGATGATGGCGTCGTCAGCCGTGAGCAGAGGCTCGAACACCCCACCGTTGGCATCGAAGCATGATGCATAGAGGATGGTGTCCTCTGTGTGGAAGAAGTCGGAGATGGCAGCCTCAAGCTCCTTGTGAAGATCCTGGGTTCCGCAGATGAAACGGACAGAGGACATTCCGAATCCCCTCTCGTCCATAGCCTTCTTGGCTGCCTCGATGAGCCTCGGGGAATCAGCCAAACCTAAATAGTTGTTGGCGCAGAAGTTAAGAGCCTTGCTGCCGTCCTGGAGAGTGATCTCGGCGGATTGGGCGGAGGCGATGTTTCTCTCGTTCTTGTAGAGTCCGGCTTCCTTGATGGAGGCAAGCTCTGCCTGTAGATGTTCCTGGAATTTTCCGTACATATTGATAAAATTTTAAAACGTTTCGATTTCGCACTGACAAATATATTAATTTTTGACAAAATCGATAATATTTTATTATAAATAAGGGCTCTTGTCAGAAAATAATGTAAATTTGCACTTGCTAATTTAGCAATAAACAAGCGATCCGCAATGAAAAATGTACTAGTGATAGGTTCGACCGGACAGATCGGTTCGGAGCTGACAATGAAAATCAGGAATATGTACCCGGATGGCAACGTTGTCGCCGGCTACATCAAAGGTGCTGAGCCAAAGGGTGTTCTGCTTGAGAGCGGTCCCGCCGAGGAGGCTGATGTCTGCAACGGTGGGCAACTTCTGGGCATCGTGAAGAAGTACAACATCGACACAATCTACAATCTCGCCGCCCTGCTCTCGGCTGTCGCGGAAAGGAAGCCGCAGCTGGCATGGCACATCCAGATAGACGGACTCATGAATATTCTTGAGATCGCGAGGGAGAACAATGTCGCTGTGTTCACACCATCCTCGATCGGTTCGTTCGGCCCTGAGACTCCGCATCAGAACACTCCTCAGGACACGCTCCAGAGGCCTCGTTCGATGTACGGCGTGACCAAGGTGGCCACCGAGTTGCTGAGTGACTATTATCACACCAAATACGGTGTGGACACCCGTTCGGTAAGGTTCCCTGGACTTATCTCCAATGTGACACTTCCTGGAGGCGGCACGACAGACTATGCCGTTGAGATCTACTATGCGGCAGTAAAAGGCGAAGAGTTTGTCTGCCCTATCGCGGCCGGGACATTCATGGACATGATGTACATGCCTGACGCGCTGAAGGCCGCCGTGGACATCATGAACGCGGATCCTTCCAAGCTGAAACACCGCAACTCGTTCAACATCGCCTCCATGAGCTTTGATCCGGAGATTATCTACCACAAGATTCAGGAACATATTCCTGGATTCAAGATGCGCTATGAGGTGGATCCGGTACGTCAGGCGATCGCTGACTCTTGGCCGGACAAGATGGATGATTCCTGCGCCCGCGAGGAGTGGGGATGGACACCGTCCTATGATCTGGAGACCATGACCGTGGACATGATCGACGCCCTCAAGAAGAAACTTCTCTAAAAAAGGATTCTATTATAAAGGATCAAGGACTGGCCTTCAGGTCAGTCCTTATTTTTTACCGGCTTTCCGTGCGGCTTTTCTGGCTTTCTGTTTTTCGTAACGAGCCTTGTAGCGTTCAAGCATCCTCTCTTCCTTAGCACGACGTTTCTCCATCGCCTTCAATGTCTTGAGGGTCTTCTGACGCTTCTTCTTCAACGCTTTCTCCTCCTTGGCCTTAGCCTTGGCGGCATCACGGGCGTCAAGTTCAGCCCATCTGGCCTCCTTGGCCGCCTGACGATCTTTTCGCGCCTTCTCTCTCTCAGCCTTTTTGCGTTCTTGCTCAGCCTTCTTTATGGCCGAAGGATCATTGGCCAATGAATCGGCCTTGCTGACCGACAACGAATCTGAAACCACAAGGCTGTCCTTCACGGCAAGACTGTCCTGTCGCGCCAAAGAATCACGGCTGGCAAGGCTGTCTCTCAGAGCCAGACTGTCGGCACGGGCAAGGCTGTCCGCCAAAGCAAGGCTGTCGGCGGCGGCAACGATCCTAAGGCTGTCGGCAATCCTGGCAGCCTCAGCCTTGCGCTCGGCCTCAAGCCTTCTGCGCTCAGCGTTACGGACCCGTTTCAAGGAATCCTGTCTGGCCAGCATCTTATAGACGCTGTTCATGTGGCCCGGGAAGTAGATGTCCGTCTGCGCGAATTCGGCTCTCGGCACATTCTCATAGACTTTCCTCTGGGACTCTCGCGGCTTATATGGCGTGATGTCCCCCGGTCCCTTGGGACGTTTGTCCGGCTGCCAGTCGAATCCCTTCAGAATCTTCTCGTCCTTTTTCATCTGGACGACCGGGTAGGCATCTGTCTTCACGGCATCGAAGTAGTTCAAGTCCTGAATATTACCGTCCTTCAATGTCGCGGTCAACATCTTTGACTCGAACTTGTTGACGGTGGCCAGACTTCCGTTCTCCTCGATGTAGAAGACTCCGGACGCGCCACCCATCGAGTCGAACCGCCTCAACGCACCGGTACTGTCAAAGTATGCCATCATCTCTGTTCCACGGATCTGGTCATAGGACAAGGTGTCCTCCTGCACTATTATAAAGGCATTGGACATCAAGCTGGCGCGGTCAATGGACTGGTTCTTGACAATGACGGTTATACTGTCGGCACTGTACTGCCGCTTGATCTCATTCCAGACAATCGGGTTTTCATACAACCTTATCAAAGAGTCAAGATCCGTGTAGGCAAGAGAGTCGCATGCGACCTGCATGTCGTTACGGAACACCTTGACGTTACGTATGCCATAGATGAAACTGATCTTCGTGGAATCCTTGGGGGCCAAAGACAAAGAGTCAGTGGGAACATGCAGGGAATCACCCGGCACGGTAAGGGAATCCGTAGGGACGGTAAGGGAATCACCCGGCACGGTAAGGGAATCCGTAGGGACGGTAAGGGAATCACCCGGCACGGTAAGGGAATCCGTAGGGACGGTCAGGGAATCCGTAGGAACGGTCAGGGAATCCGTAGGGACGGTAAGGGAATCCGGTGATTGCGGATCGGTCACTTCGGCAGGCTCAGTGACCGAAACAGGTTCAGTGACCGCGGAAAGGGTCTTCGCCGCCAGACTGTCGCTTGGAACACGTACAGTGTCGGGCGACGTTTTCAGGGTGTCCGGCAATTGGAACCGTGGAGGAGCATATTCAATGACATCATCCCATGGAGCGGGAAGGCCTTGACGGCCTTTCGTCACAGGATCGCCGATCATCGCGTCACCTGACAGTTTTCCGGATTTCGAGATCGCCTTTCCTCCTGAATTATCACCTGTCTTTCCAGCCGTTGTTCCCGCCGTCTTTCCTATAGCCGTTCCAGTTGCCTTGCCAGCCGGTTTCCCGGTCGGTTTTCCACCTGGCTTGACAGCGGAGGCGCCTCTGTCGGAGGCTCCGGCGGCGTTAGGGTCTTCCTCTTCCCGCTTCTTGCGGGCCTCTTCGGCCGCGGCCTTGGCTGCCTCGTAGGCCTTGCGACGGTACTCCGTGACAGGATCCACGTTTATCTCTTTCAGACGGCTTGCCGAATTGGAAATCTCCGATGAATCCACATCACATTTCGGTATGGAGCGCAGAATCAATGTGTCCGCACCGATGTAAGCTGTATCTCTCTTTTCCCCTTGCTCGCTGATCGCTATCACAGCCGGCTCACGGGTCAACTTTATGAATGACAAGGAATCTATATACTGCACATAACCGGCCACCGCGGCCACATTGCGAGTCGTGTCAAGCAGTTCCACATGGCCAAACATCTCCACATTGTTCGGAACCCGGTAATATACCAAGGTGTCAGCCCATGCCTCCTGGTTCTCGGTAAGAATATGCACGTTCCTGAAGAACGTGAACTTTTCCAAAGTCCGCTCGTAAAAACCGGCCTGAGAAGAAAGCATGTTGTTGTCCCTCCATGCGTTGGTGCCGGTTCCGAAAGTGGCTACGTTCGTGCCTGTGTTGTAGTCCAGATCATCAGTCTTCACGAATATCGAGTCAGTGTACATGTTGACGTTGTTCGTGAAACTGAACGTCTTGAGCTTGGAATAGTAATGGCCGTCATCACTCTCGATGATCTGGCCGTCCTTGTCGCGCAAGGCACCGCCGTTCCTGAACACGGCCACACTGTCCTTGGTGTTATAGTCCAGGTCAGTGGTACGCAGGGTGTTCCCGTCCTTGTCCCTAAGCTGGACCAGCGCGCCTCTGAACTGAGCGAGGTTCTGGTCGATGAGATAGTCGAGGCTCTCGCTGCTGAGCACTGTGTTGTTCTGAATGATCTGGACGTTGCCGAAAGCGTTTATAACATTCTGGTTGACATTCCACAAGGCGGTGTCGCAGATCAGAAGAGTTGAATTGTGCTCGAATCTGGCATGTCCCAAAGCCTTCCTGTAGCTCTGGCCATATTCCTCGACCTGCTGAAGCTCATCACATCCCAGCAGGCGCACAAGACTGTCCTTCTGCTCGGTGTTCTGGGCGAAAAGGCCGAACGAAACCAGCAGAAGGATCAATGAATATGCCAGACGTCTCGCAAGCATCAGTCTTCAGAGAACTTTGAAGCCCAACCCGGACGACGGAACTCGCAGTCCTTGAACATCGGGTCGATGACAATGTGGGTCTCCTTGATCTTGCCGGCGAGGAAGTCATCGATGGCCTTCATTTGCTTGTCTTGACGGACTTGCTCCTGAAGCTGGCTGAAATCCTCCTCAAACGACGCAGTGTGGGCCGGAATGATCTTGTCAACACGGATGATCTTGTAGATGGTCTTTCCAACGACATAGTCTTTGACCTGATCCTGACGGCCATCATTGTCAGTGGACTCCACAGGCTCGGAGATCTCGCCCTCCTTCAAGTCCTTGATGGCCAGATAGTCCTCCGGCTTGAGCTGGTCAATCTCGAAATATGCCGAGCCGGTGTTCGGATCGGACATCTGACCGCCGTTGGTCCTGGTGGCCGGATCCTGTGAGTAGAAGTTCGCCGCCATCTGGAACGTCACGGCGTTATTGTTGATCTCAGTACGGAGGCTGTCCAGAGTCTTGAACGCCTTATCCCTGTCGTCATCAGTGTATTTAGGCTTCATCAGAATGTGGCGGGCGTTGAACATGTCGCCTTTCTTCTCGATGACCTCGATGATGTGGAATCCGTCAGGAGTTTCGACAATCTGCGAGATAACACCCGGCTTCAAAGCCATAGCGGCGTCTGAAAACACAGGCCAGAAGATTGACTTCGAGGCCATTCCAAGCTCGCCACCCTTACGGGCGCTACCCGGATCCTCCGAATATATTCGAGCAAGAGTGGAGAACTTCTCTCCGTTGATGATCCTCTCGCGGAGGTCCAGCAACTTCTCGCGCACGGCCATGTTCGCGGCCTCGCGGTCCGGATAACGGCAGATCTGACTGAGCTGGTACTTGATAGGAACTATCGGAAGGTTCTTGGTGTCAACCGTGTCAAGATATTCCTTTACATCATAAGGTGTCATCTCCGGGATCTTCTTCATGATCTCCTGCTGGGCCTGCTGTGTGAGGCTCATGTCCTCGTACTGCTTGCGCCATTCCTGACGGAGGCGGTAGAGAGGCTTGCCGAAATATTCCTCAACCTTGTCCTCGCCGCCGAGGTAGGTCAGCATCCTGTCCGCCTGCTGGGAAAGGCTTCCCTCAACCATATCCTGATTGACCGTGAGAGAGTCGATCCTGGCCTGCATCAGGAATATCTTCGATTCGAGAATCGATTCCAGCACCTCGCAGCGGACATTCCTGTCTGATGAAAAGCCCTGGGCGCTGCGGTCCTTGACCGCCCCTTCGATGTCGGAGATCATGATCGCCTCGTTGCCGACAACGGCGACGGTCTTGTCAACGTACTTGTATTTCTGGGCAGAAGCCATCGCGCAGGTCGCTGCGAGGGCGAAGATGGTGATTGCTGTTTTCTTTATCATTTCGAATATATTTCAAAATTCTCCTTAACCTTGGCGTCTTCTATCAAGTCCCGTTCCAAACCGGCCAGGAGCTCGTGCTTTCTTCCGCTGATGATGATGTCCTTTATCCTGTCCTCACAGTATTCCACCGGAGCGATCTCCCCGGCCCTCCGGTAATCCACTATGAACGCGACAGAGATGTTGGCATCCCCGTCCGGCATCTCTATGAAGTTGCCGCTACGCTGTGAGAGCATCTGAACATAGTCCACACCGAACTCGGCGGCCAGTTTCACCGCGTCTATCCAGCCATTGGAATAGTCATGGTAACGCTGGGTCGAATTGAAGGCGATGCTGTCAGCGGCCACCACGTCCTCAACATTGTCCGAAGACATCAGCTTCTTGATCTTCTGAAGATTCGGAGAATCTTTCGGAATATTCATAAAACGGGCTTTGAGGATCGGCCGCTCCAGCTTGAAGGACTCTTTGTGGGAGCCATAATATTCATCAATCTGCTTTTTTGAGACGGTGGTGTCGAGGCGCTCGTTGATGTAGCGCTGCTCGTAGCGGTACCGCAGAAGCGACTGGCGGTAGGCCTCAAGCTCCTTCGAGACATCCTTTTCCTCCTTGGAGAGACGCTGCTGGGCTATGTCGAGGAAAGCCTTGTCCTTCACCCACGAGTTGATGTAGAGGTTCGCAAGGTTCACGCTGTCCTCCGGAGACGTGCCCTTGGGGATCACATCGTCCAGTTCCGAGCGATAGAGTTTATGGTCTCCCAGCCTGGCGACAACCTCCCCGTCGTGAATCAGCGAGGATATTGCCTTGCAGGACGGAAGGGCGGCAACGGCGACGGCCATCATGAATATGCGGAACCTCCTGAGCATCATTGATTAGCGGGAATAGTTAGGGGCTTCCTTGGTGATGGTCACATCGTGTGGGTGGCTCTCAAGGAAGCCGGCGTTGGTGATGCGCACGAACTGGGCGTTCCTGAGTTCCTCGACAGTATGCGCTCCGCAGTAGCCCATTCCGGCCCTGAGTCCGCCGACAAGCTGATAGACAACCTCTGAGACGGTCCCCTTGTAAGGCACCTGGGCCACGATTCCTTCTGGTACGAGCTTCTTGATGTCGGACTCCATGTCCTGGAAATACCTGTCCTTCGAGCCTTGCTCCATCGCTTCGAGGGATCCCATTCCGCGGTAGGACTTGAAGCGGCGGCCGTTCATGATGATTGTCTCGCCTGGGGATTCCTCCGTTCCGGCGAGCAGGGAGCCTGCCATGATGGTGCTGGCACCGGCGGCAAGCGCCTTGACGATGTCTCCTGAATATCTTATACCGCCGTCAGCGATCACAGGCACGCCCGTTCCCTTGAGGGCATATGCGGCCTCCATTACGGCCGTCAGCTGCGGCACGCCGATTCCGGCGATGATTCTCGTGGTGCAGATCGAGCCCGGGCCGATTCCGACCTTCACGGCCTTGACTCCGGCATCGGCGAGAGCCTTGGCACCGGCGGCGGTGGCGACGTTTCCGGCTATGATCTGGAAATCCTTATAGGCGTCGCAGGCCTTCTTGATCATCCTGAGCACACCTTCGGAGTGTCCGTGGGCGGTGTCGAGGACAACAGCGTCGGCTCCGGCGTCGATCAGAAGACCGATCCTGTCGAGCGTGTCGGACTTGATTCCGGCGGCGGCGGCGACGAGGAGGCGGCCCTTGCTGTCCTTGGAGGCGATAGGGTTGTCCTTGATCTTCATAAGGTCCTTGTAGGTGATCAGGCCGACGAGCTTGCCGTCATTATCAACAACAGGAAGCTTCTCGACCTTGCTGTGCTGGAGGATCTTCGTGGCGTCGGCCAGGGTGATGCCCTTAGGCGCGGTCACGAGGTTCTCCTTTGTCATAACCTCGGAAATCGGCAGCTGCATATCCTCCTGGAACCTCAAGTCACGGTTAGTGACGATTCCGATGAGGAAGCCGTTGGCGTCCACGACAGGAATGCCGCCGATGTGATGCTTCTTCATCATCGCGAGGGCGTTGCCGACATTCGCGTCCGGGCTGATCGTCACAGGATCGTAGATCATTCCGTTCTCAGCCCTCTTCACGTGACGCACCTGCTCGCACTGCTGCTCGATGGTCATATTCTTGTGAATCACACCGATACCACCGGCCCTCGCCATCGCTATGGCAAGATCGGCTTCTGTGACTGTGTCCATCGCGGCCGACACGATCGGGGTGTGGAGCTTGATGTCAGTCGTGAAATTTGTTGTGACATCCACGTCACGAGGAAGTACATCGGAATGTGCCGGAACCAGCAAAACGTCATCGAAGGTGAGGCCTTCAGGAATCTCTCGGTTTACAAACTTCGCCATTGTAATCAAATAAATTTGACAAATATAAGAATTTTCACGCAATAGTTGGCTTGGCCGGAGGGTTGTTCTGCCTCTATGGCCTCAAAAAATTCGGCTTCCGGCCCGACAGCCGGCCTTCCGGCAAGCGAAAGTTGTGCCAGCCGATTAATCAAGGCTTTGAATATAAACGGCCTTGCCACGTGTCCCGTTCCTCAAGACGTTTGTCAAGAAGGCGGAGGATCTCGAAGTTTCGGACGAGTCCCCAAGGGGTGTCGTTCACGAAACGGGGCGGGACCTCGCCGGCGACCCGTTCGATGTAAAGGTCGGGGCGCAGGCGTTCGAGGATGTCGATGACAAAGTCAAGATATTCATCAAGACCGGGACGGTAGAAGGCTGAGGGGTCGGCGGCATATTCCTTTTCCATCACTGTGCCTCTGACGATCTGGAGCTGGTGGAATTTGACGGAGCGCAGCGGGAGGGAGGAGATAAGGCCGCATTGGTCGAGGAGCATCTCTCTGGTCTCGCCGGGGAGGCCGAGAATGAAGTGGGCTCCGGTGTCGATGCCTCTTTCTGCGGTCATTTCCACGGCTTTGCGGGCGCACTCGAAGCTGTGGCCGCGGTTGATGTGGCGCAGGGTGCTGTCGTGGCAGGACTCGATGCCGTACTCTACCACCACTATGGGGGCGGTGAGGGTATCCGGAACCGGGGCCTGGACAGTCGGTCCCGGAGCCTGGACAGTCGGTCCCGGAGCCTGCCGAAGGGATCTTTGCCACCCTGAAAGGACACGCCCCGACGCCAAGCCAGCCAGATAGTCCAGCTTCTTCTCATCGACACAATCCGGACGCGTGCCGATCACGATCCCCACCACCTCCGGATGGCTCAGGACCTCCTCATAAAGAGCCTTCAACCGATCCAACGGACCGTATGTGTTTGAATATGCCTGGAAATATGCCAGGTAGTGCCTCGCCCTCGGATATCGCACCTTTTGGAACTCTATTCCTTCGTCAATCTGTGTCAGAAGCGGCTTCCCCGGAGTACTGTAACCAGGATGGAAAGCGGCGTTGTCGCAGTAGGTACACCCTCCCCGCCCCACGGTTCCGTCCCGGTTAGGGCACGAGAACCCTGCGTCCAGAACAAGTTTCTGGAGCCGCTCACCGTACCTGCGGCGGTAATAACCCACGAACGAATTGTATCTTTTCCCTTCTGAAAAACCAAACATAATGCAGCCGTTACTCCTTCTTCCGATTCACCTTTCCTTCGCGTCCTCTTCAGTTCCACGTTCAATTGTGATTGTCCTATTCCGGGCATTCGGTTTTCAAAGAAATCCATTAAGGAGAACTCCTGTTCCACGTCCGGATGTGATTGCCCTATCCCCTTTTCCCGACACGTGCCACCGAAAAGTACGACATATTCCTTGCAAAACTAATGAATTGTGAATATTTTTACAAGTTGGATCCGTCATTGGTTCCGGAAAGAGAAGGTTTTTGATTGGTTTGAACCACGAAAGGGCATTTCAAGCAGAACAGTTTATTGATTATAAACAGATGTCGATATGAACATATTCCTGAAAATTTTGTCTTCGGCGGCCGCGGTCGCTCTGTCATTCAATTGTGCCGCCTCAGCGCAGGAAGCCCCTAAGAAATGGGCTGTGGTTGAGTTTTCCGCCAACTTTATGCGCGAGGCACCGGACTACGCCGCCGAGCTTGGAGACCAGGCGTTGATGGGGACGGTGGTCGAGGTCCTGGATAAGTCAAGCTACTGGGTCAAGATAAAGAGTCCGGAGCCTTACACGGCCTGGGTCAACGAGATGGGGCTCGTGCCGATGAGCGAGGAAGAGCTTCAGGACTACCTTGAGGCTCCGAAATACATCTGCACAGCGGCTTTCTCACACATTTACGAGGAGCCTTCGATGGATTCCAGGATTGTCTCCGATTTCGTGCTCGGAGACATCGTGAGAATCATGTACAGTGTCAGGACGCATGCCGGAGGACGTTACAAAGGCTATGAGGAGGGGCAGGCGGTTCTGAAGAAGAAGTTTGTCGGAGTCATGCTGCCGTCAGGCAAGACCGGTTATGTTCCCGCTAAAGATGTCGCGGTGTTCTACAAATGGGCCAAAGACCGCAAGGACAGAACCACGGCCGGGAATGATTTCAGGCAGGATCTTCTGACCACGGGTTACAGGTTCCTCGGCGTACCGTACATGTGGGGCGGCACGTCCATCAAGAACGTGGACTGCAGCGGATTCACCCGCAGCGTATATTTCGCCAACGGAGTGCTCCTTCCGCGCAACGCCTCCCAACAGGCAAGGATCGGAGAGGATGTGGGAATATTCAAGGACAACGGGGATGTTGACTGGAGCGGTCTGCTTCCTGGCGACCTTCTGTTCTGGGGCAAGGCCGCGACCGACACCACCAGGGAGCGGATCACGCACGTGGGGATGTACATCGGTGACGGCAAGTTCATCCACTCCGCCCAGGTCGTGCGTGTCAACTCATTGGATTCCAGCGCTGCCGATTTCTACAACCGCAAGCCTGTCCGCGCCCGCCGCATCGTCGGCCACATAGACGCTGATGGCTCCGGAATCATCTCCACCTTACGCAGCCCGTTCTACTTTCCGCGGAATT
>ERZ779895.2615-NODE-2615-length-15804-cov-5.715982_pt1 | contig 15804 bp, 11 predicted proteins | sample MGYA00511093_ERZ779895 | MGnify/ENA primary metagenome ERZ779895 (study PRJEB29588, sample SAMEA2142970) | human gut metagenome | biome: human gut; feature: human-associated habitat; material: faeces | place: Denmark | collected 2008/2010 ... | reverse complement strand
AACGGGAGTCGGCGGAGTTGTGACGGTTGTCACCCATCATCCAGTAATAATCCATCTTGAAGGTATATTTCGTCGTTTCCTGTCCGTTGATGTAGATTTTTCCGCCTTTCACCTCCAGGCTGTTGCCTTCATAGTTTTTGATCGGACGTTCATACATCGGCAGGTTATCCAGTGTCAGGTCTATGGTAGCTCCCTTCTTCGGAATCCATATCGGACCGTAGTTATCTACTGTCCAGCCCGTCAGCTTGTTATCCGGATACAGTCCGCCCGCATCATCATCCGGCACGTTTTCAATGGAAGTCACCAAGTCCTTCCGTGCCAGCAAAGCAGCCTTCGCCTTTTCAGTCAACGGCATGTTATACACCGATTCCTCCGTATAATAAGCCATCAAATCCTCCTGGCTGATGCCCAATTCATGACATAAATCCTCCGGCAGCATGCCCTTGGTATGCACGAAATAACGATACTGCACATTATCCGGCTCCTTGTTGGCCTTACCGTCCAGGTAAATAATCCGGTTCTTGATTTCCAGTGTCTGGCCCGGCATACCCACACAACGCTTCACATAATTCTCTCTCCGGTCTACAGGGCGGGTAATCACCTCACCATACAGCTGCGGATTTTCGTCAATATACTTGCGTCCTACCGCGTAATAATAATCATACACATCCCGTTGCTGCTCCAGGTTCAGGCTGGCCAAGTCAATAGGCTGCGAAAGTTGCTTACCGATGGCATAGCTCATGCGATAGATATCTTCGGCCGGATTGCCGGTAGCCACCGTATCCCCTGCCGGGAAGTTGAACACTACGATGTCATTCAGCTGCACCTCTCCCAGTCCGGCCACCCGTTTGTAGTCCCACTTCGGCCATTCCAGGTACGACTTGCAGTTGAACACCGGCAACGTATGCTGCGTCAGCGGCATGTGGAGCGGTGTCTGCGGAATACGGGCACCATAACTCATCTTGCTTACAAACAGATAGTCGCCCACCAGCAGCGATTTCTCCAGCGACGAAGAAGGAATCACGTAGTTCTGGAAGAAATACAGATTCACAAAATAGACTGCCACCAGCGCAAACACGATGGCATCCACCCAGCCCATCACCGTCAGCACGGTCTTGTTGGTCGATTTCTTCCACCATGTCCAGGGAATCTTTTTGGAAATATATGCGTCAAAGATGAACGGAACCACTACCAGTCCCAGCCAGCTTTTCAACCAAATCAGGAAAATCAGGTAAAGCACCAGCACTATGCCGAACTTTATCCATTGTTTACGCGATGCCTGTATCATACTCAAAACTGAAATAAATCATTCATACCTAAGAAGCCCTGGTGTGCAGCCGTATATTCTGCAGCCAGCACCGCTCCCAATGCAAACCCCTTGCGGTTCTTTGCGTCGTGTGTAATTACGATAGAATCAGCCTCCGATTCATATTTGATGGTATGGATACCCGGCACTTCCCCTTCGCGGATGGCACTCACGGGCAGTTCATCCGGTGCACAGTCGGTCGTGCCCGTCACCGTACCGTCGGGAGCAGTCAGTGTGCCCATCACCCATTTCTGCTTGCGGTCCAGGTTTTCCAGAATCCCTTCAGCCAGCGTAATGGCCGTACCACTCGGGGCATCCAGCTTGTGCACGTGGTGGGTTTCTACCATTGACACATCGTAGTTCGGGAACTGGTTCATAATCTTTGCCAGGTACTTGTTCACCGCCGCAAAGATAGCCACACCCAAGCTGAAGTTAGACGACCAGAACAGCGTCTTCCCTTCCTCCTGGCACAGACGGCGCATCTCTTCGCCATGCTCTCCCATCCATCCGGTGCTGCCCGATACCACTTTCACGCCATTCTTGAACGCCTCCAGACAGTTGCCGTAAGCCACTGAAGGAGCCGTAAATTCAATGGCCACATCGGCCGAACGGAAAGCCTCCGAAGCAAAATCTTCCCGATTATTTATATCAATGATACTCACAATTTCATGACCTCTGGAAAGGGCGATTTTTTCAATTTCCTTTCCCATCTTTCCATATCCAATTAATGCAATTTTCATAATTCTGATGATAATTTTATTCGCAAAGATAGTGTTTTTCAGTATTAATCATTACATTTACCCAACATTTACAGCTCGTTAACATGGAACATCTACTCCAGTTTGTATGGAAACACAAGCTTTTTCCGCTCACTCCGCTGCATACCACGCAAGGACAAACCGTGGAAGTCATTGACCCCGGACTCCCCAATCCCGATGCAGGGCCCGACTTTTTCAATGCGAAAATCAAGATAGACGGCATTCTGTGGGTGGGAAATGTAGAAATCCACGTGCATGCTTCCGACTGGAAACGCCACCACCACCATCAGGACCGCGCCTACGACTCTGTGATTCTGCATGTGGCTTCCGACATCGATGCCGAAACCTTCCGCACCGACGGCACGCCCATCCCGCAAATGGAGCTGCACTATCCGCCCTACCTGTTAGACAACTACCGCGAGCTGATTGAAACCAGCCATTACCCGGCCTGCTACCGCCTCATCCCTCGCCTGCCCAAACTCCTGCTCCACAGCTGGCTATCCAGCCTGCAGACCGAGCGTTTCGAGCAGAAGACACAGCGCATCCAGGCCCAGCTTACCCAGAGCAAAGGCGACTGGGAACAAGCCTTTTTTCTCACCTTGGCCCGCAACTTCGGTTTCGGCACCAACAGCGATGCCTTCGAGCAATGGGCACAGACCATTCCCTTGCAAGCCGTCAACAAGCACCGCGATAATCTTTTTCAGATAGAAGCCATTTTCTTCGGGCAGGCCGGCCTGTTGCAGGAACTCCCGTCCGACGACTATTCCACCCAGCTTACCAAGGAATACGCCTACCTGGCCCACAAATTCGAGCTACAGCCCTCCGAACACCTTCGGTGGAAGATGCTCCGCATGCGTCCGGGCAACTTTCCGCACGTACGCATCGCCCAGCTGGCCAACCTCTACCACCGTTCCCAGGGCATGCTCTCCCAGTTGCTGCTGGCCTCTACGGTGAAAGAACTGCGCAACCTGCTGCGTGGAGGTACCTCCCTTTACTGGCTGACCCACTACGTTTTCGGCGAACCCTCGCCTGCCCGTCCGAAAACCCTCAGCGACGCCTCCATCGACCTGCTGATTATCAATACTGTGGTTCCCTTCCTCTATGCTTACGGCAAGCACAAAGGCGAGGAACGACTCACCGAACGTGCCGGCAACCTGCTGGAGCAACTCAAACCGGAAAACAACTACATCATCCGGCTGTGGAAAGAATGTGGTCTGCAAGCCGCCCATGCCGGCGACAGTCAGGCACTCATCCAGCTTAAAAAGAATTACTGCGACACCAAGAAATGTCTGTTCTGCCGCATCGGATACGAATATTTCAAGAAAAAAGAAGGGTGATTTATCCCCGCAATGCCTCTTCCACTGCCCGCAGATACCCGTCCAGGCGATTGCTCTTCAAGATAGCCTTCCGCTGTTTCTTGTCCAGCTCCGGCAACAGGTACTCCCAGCAGGTCTTCAGCTTGGCCAGCAGCTGCGCCTCTCCGCCCTCTATCATCCGATGATAATACAGATACATCTGCCGGTGCATCTGCGCTACCCGTGCCTTCAATTCGCTCTCGGACAATTCTCCTTCACGGAAAGCCAGTGCCAGCGCCGGATTCGCCAGCAGTCCGCGACCCAGCATCACCCCTTTCAGCCGGGGAAACGCTTCCAGTACCTCCCGGATGTCGGCCACCGTCAGCAAATCACCGTTGTACACCAGCGGCCGCTCACACGCCTCATAGAACGCACGGAACGCCTCCCGGTCCACCGACCCCTTGTACTGCTGCTTCCCGATGCGCGGATGAAGCGTCACCTGCGTCACACACGAACGGTTGAGTAACGGCACGAGCGCCTTCCACTCCTCCGCATCCTGACCGCCTAACCTCATCTTCACCGAAAAGCGAACCTCCGGAAACATCTTCATCGTCTCCAACAGCGCCTCCACCTTCTCCGGAGAAGACAAGATACCCGCTCCCTTCCCACGACATACAATCAGCGGAAACGGACAGCCCATGTTCACATCTATCTCCCGATAACCCAGCGAAGCCAAAAAGTCCGTCAGCACCTTCAGTTCCTCCGGCTCCGAGGCAATCACTTGCGGAACCAGCCGGGGCACCGTGTTCTCTTCAGGCGACACGTCGCGCCTGTCCTTGTTACGAATCTCCCCTTTCTCCAACCGGACAAAAGGAGTATAATACGCGTCCACACCTCCCAGGCACTGCGCATGTGCATTGCGCCAAGCCACTTCCGTAAAGCCCTGCAAAGGGGCTGCATAAATTACTGGTACATTCTCTTTCATATCCCGCAAATATAGGAATAATTCGCTATCTTTGTGAAAATACATAAACTTCACTCTCATGGAGAAATACATCTTTGAACTGAAAATGAAGGTCCGCGATTATGAATGCGACCTGCAGGGAATCGTCAACAATGCCAATTACCAGCACTATATCGAGCACACCCGCCACGAGTTTCTCTCCTCCGTCGGCGTCAGCTTCGCCCAGCTTCACCAGCAGGGCATCGACCCCGTGGTAGCCCGCCTGAACATGGCTTTCAAAACCCCGCTGACCAGCGGCGACGAGTTCATCTCCCGTCTGGCACTCCGCAAGGAAGGCATCAAATACGTCTTTGTGCAGGACATCTACCGCCTGCCCGACCTGAAACCCGTCATCAAGTCGACCGTAGAAACCGTGTGCGTAGTCAACGGACGCCTGAGCGACAGCGCCCTCTTCAATGAAATCTTTGCTCCCTACCTGAACCAATGAACGAAAAAGAACTCCTCTGCCGCATGGCCCTTCCCCTTCTGCCCGGCATCGGTCTGGTAGGAGCCCGCCACCTGATTCAGGCTGCCGGAAGTGCGACCATGCTTTTCGAACACGCCCGCGAGCTGCCGGCCCTTCTTCCCGGAGTCACTCCGAAAGTGGCCACCGCCTTTCAGCATACGGAAGTATTCCGTCTGTGCGAAGCCGAGCTCTCGTTTGCCCAGAAGCACCAGATTCAGTGCCTGACCGAAGACGACGAAGCCTACCCTTCCCGTCTCCGCGAATGTCCCGATGCCCCGCTCGTATTGTTCTACAAAGGCTCGGCCAACCTGAACAGCCGTCACATCCTGAGCATCGTAGGCACACGCAATGCCACCGACTACGGCAAAGGCCTCTGCCAGCGTTTCATGCAGGAACTCAGCACCCTGATTCCCGACGTGCTGATAGTGAGCGGGCTGGCTTACGGCATCGACATCCATGCCCACCGTGAGGCACTGACCCACGGATTCGACACGGTGGGTGTACTGGCTCACGGCCTGGACCGCATCTACCCAGCCGTACACCGCCGCACCGCCACCGAGATGCTGACACAAGGCGGACTGCTCACCGAGTTCATGAGCGGCACCAACCCCGACCGGCAAAACTTCGTGAAGCGAAACCGCATTGTAGCCGGCATCAGCGACGCCACCCTCGTGGTAGAGTCCGGCCCCAAAGGAGGCTCCCTCATTACCGCCGAGATAGCCGAAAGCTACCAGCGCGACTGCTTCGCCTTTCCGGGCCGCGTAGGCGACACCTACTCCACCGGCTGCAACCTGCTGATACAAAAAAACCGCGCTGCCTTGATACAGAGCGCAGAAGATGTGGTAAAAGCCATGAACTGGGACCATGTGCCCGTTTCCCCTCAGGTAGTCCAGCGCCAGCTGTTCCCGGAGCTGACACCCGAAGAAGAACAAGTCATCACCCATTTACAGAAACATCCCGACGGGATACAAATCAATACGTTGGTAGTAGAAAGCAACATCGCCATCAACCGCATGACCAGCCTGCTGTTCAATTTAGAGATGAAAGGCGTGGTCCGCGCACTGGCAGGAGGAGTCTACAAGCTGGCCTGAACCTACAGAGCCGCAATCTCCTCCCTAATCTTTGCATAAGACGCATCCTTCAGCAGCACCCTCTTCGTGCCGTCCAGCAGATACAGCGAAGGCATCGCTTTCAGGTCGTACAGCGCCCCCTGCTTCACCGTTTCGTGGTCACTGCCCACCGTCCATCCCTGAGGCAGATCGCCCAGCGTGCGTTTCCATACCTCCTGATTACCCTCGGTGTACACCGCCAGCACCGTCAGCTTTCCAGCCTTCACGGCTTCCGCCAACATCCCGTCGGCCACCATCTCCTGCATCGTCTCATGACAGCTCGGACACTCCGGGTCGTAGAACACCAGCAGCAGACGGTTGTTCTTCGCCCGCGTCTGCGCCAGCGAATGCCTGCTGCCATCCGGCAGGAAGTACACAAAGTCCGTAGCCACCTTCCCCGGACAATTCCGGCTAATCAGGTCCAGGCTGAACTTCAGCGAGCTCTTCCGTGCCTCATCCACGAACTCACTCTTCAGCATCCGCTCCAGGAACAGCGCATACAGCCCCTCGTTATGGAAAGGCGAGTTCGGGTTATACAGGTAATCCTCCATCATCTGCAAGAACACCTTCCGCGCATGCTCCTGCGCTTCCATCCCCTTACAAAAGCCGTCCAGGCTCCCCTTCACCTGCTCCTCGGTGAGCGTACCGTCGGCCAGTATGGCCAGGTAATCCGCCGCCCCCTGCTCCGCCACGTTCCGGTTATTCACCAATGCCGTATCCGCAAAGTTGAAATTATCCCAGTAATGCGCCATGAGATACGCCTTCCGCTCTTCCGGCTGGGTGAGCATGGTAGGAATTTCAGGAAAAGGGAATTTGGCTTCCACAGCCGCTTGTGGCTGTGCGGTGGATGTCGATTCGGTAGCTTCCGCCTGTTTCTGCTGGGAGGTATTTCCGCAGGCAGAAACCGAAAAAAGAATTATGCTTTCTAAAAACAAATAGTATAACTTACAAAGATTTTTGCATTTTATTACCGAGTCATAAGCACACATATTTCCCATAATCTACCTTTTTAAAACTAATATTTAACAAAAAGACCAAAGCGATGAAAGGAATAGGAAATCACTCCTTTCATCGCTCTGTAATATATCGCAATTAACGATTTTAAAGCTGCTAATTAGTTACATCACGCACACAGCGGACTTTACCCAAATGACTACCTTCTAACCAAGCATTATCCCCTTCATGCTGTATTTTTGCTGTTTCCAAATTAAGGTTACCTCCCGCATATAAGAAACCTGGACGTACACTCTTAGTAGCAGAAGCCTTATATTCTTTCCTATCAGGATTCCTGAAAGAATCTTCATTTTCCCACCAAGACCACTCTACCGTTTCAGGAGGATACAATGAATTTCCATCAAAGCTAAATCCAGTACGTGTCATATAAGTTCCACTCCAATCCATTGTATAATGAGAAACATTTTCACTGTTTAAAGTTGTATAAAGTAACATTAGCTCACGCTGATTAGGAGTGCGGTACCCCCTTGGACAAACGCTATTTTCCTGATAATAAAACCAATCATAACCACTACCGTCTGTCGGATAAAGAGTATTCATATTACTACCACTTACACCACGTAATACTGCTAATTTTTTATATGGTTTATTTGTTTCACCAGTTCGTTCATCATGATTAGGTTGCTCCACATCTGTATAAGCAGCTCCACGTAAAGAGTTATTTTCCAACCTACTCAAGTCTAAAACATATTCACTATATTGCTGGTCTCCATTATTATAAGTATTTTCCTTCACAACAACATAATCATCAGGAATTTTACTGATATCCTCCAAACTCAATCCTAAATTACGCACGCATCGATAGTCATAATAAGGACTTGACGCAGGACTGGAGCCTGTACTTCCATTACCATTACTGCCTTGTGAGTAATCATAATCACCTCTTGAAGCACCCTCTTCACCCCAAATTACCCATGGATTATTGGAAGATCGTGGAGTTACTATTTGACCTTGTTCATTTTTTTTCGCAGGATAATAACTACTACTAGCCACGTGATGACGTGCAGCACCATAATCTTTAAGTGTTCGTGGGTATAACCAAGCAGCGCTATTCAAAGAGCCCTGACCTATCCAAAGATCAGTCAACTGGTCAACGGAAGCTAAGTACCAACGGATTTCATCTTCTTGTACAATATTATCGCCATTCAAGTCTCGATTTCGCAATAAACATGCATACCAAATATTATTATAATCGCTCCTTAATGTTGATACGGCTGATTCTTCCACATTCAAAACATCAGTCCATTTTAAATCATTACGGACAATATTCAACGTATTCTCGCGACCATTTGCATTACTATTTGGATGAGTACTGTTCAAAATCGCTCCAGTAACCCTTAAACGCCCAATCTCTTCAATCGATTCCGTACCCCATGCAGTGCTTACATCACTTTTGGTATTATAGAAAGAATAAATTGGCTTCTGAGAAATAGTTATCACACTCTGTGACAGAGAAGTTTCTCCATCAGCCGAATAAATATTTCCACTAATACAGAAATGAAGCATTCTATCTTTTCCATTGACAACCTCTTTCCATAGATTGGGGTCTTTTACTGCGTCCGGAATTTCATAATAAGTGCTTCTCGGATCATACTTATAGACATATTCATCTATAAAAGCAGTAAATGTAACTGTTGCATCCTCATCCTGAGACACCACTCCATTCTTAACAAAAAGTTTAGAATCAGATAAATTAGCCTCAACATATAAATGGTTCAGTAACTGGTTTACATCATATAAAGTAACCGGTTCACTATAATATCCTGCATTAAATGTAGAATGATTAAAGGCTGGAGCAGGAGAAGTTTGATTTGTCTTACTATAAGCTTGATAACCTGGATATTTAACAAACTGACTTTCAGGAACAGACATACCAGTAGAAGAAAGAATCGCTTCCCTGTTAATAGCAAATTGTACCCATTTATAATCATTTAAATCTTTTCCTGTTTGTAATTTTGCTAATTTCTCATTAGGTAAGTTCTCAGTTATCTCACCCTCATCAGTTTGATGATCCTCTTTAACAAAAACTTTCATTCCTTGTTGGAATTGCGTACTAATGGCCCATGACAGCCCATTCTTTATTGCTTCACGAGTTAATTCAAACTTAGCACGACCATAGTGTGAATCCATAGATGCCACTTTCGCACCAGCAATAATCACATCACCCTCCGTACCAGGACGGACCTCCTGATCTTTTTTAACTTCTACAATTAACGAATTAATATCAGTAACTTTAACAGTATAAGTATAATGTGTATTACGCTCTGTTCGATAATTGTTTACACACACATCGGTAGGATTATTTTTATCTCCCGGAGTATTTGCATTGTCAGCATTGCCAGTGTTTCCCAAATGTACTGTAAAAGTCACATCTGCATTCACAAATTTAGGACTACCGTCTTCAATCTTTGTATAAGATAATGTTCCATGAAACATGACATATGTAGAATTTGCATTTGCATATACAAACTCACCATTTTCTACCACCTGTCCTGGTTTATTTGGATTATTCTTAATGCGCACTTTTTCTTGACGCTCACGTAGCGCATACATACTCTCAGCGTCATATGTTTTACCATTCTCCTCGGTTATTTTTGCACTAGTAATACGTTTTTTAGGAGTCAAACGATTTTCCGGCAGATAAAATTCAAAAATATTAAATCCCTTTTCATCTTCTCCTTCAAAATTTACTGCATCATCGTATGTCATAGAAGCATACGCACCATTTTCTTTTATATAATCTTTATCTTTCGGAAATACATAAGTACCTTGTGGAATATTACAAACCCAATAACGATCAGGAACAAAAGAGAAATCGGAATAATTTGTATTTTCCCCTTTTACCTTAAAAGTTATTCGAGCATCTACACGAGACAATTCAATAACAGGCTTTGTAACGCCATAAATAACTCCAGTCTTTCCATCATCATTTATATCCACATTAATAGTACCACCTTCATCTGGCTCCATTTTTCCTGACATCAGGAAATAAGAACGTGTAATCAAAAAATTACTTCTCAACTCAGAAACGGCATTCAACAAATCAGCTTCTGTTTCTATTTTGTCCAAAGATTCCGGGGTTAACGAACCTGAGCCACTCAGAGGATTACCAATCGCATAAATACGCTTATCATTTCCTGTTGTCATAGGAAAATTAACAGTACCTTCTCCTAATGCACTATTGACATCTATATATGCATGATTATCTAATGTACCATTACTATTAAAGGCTATTACGTATAAGAAATTTACCGTTTTTTCTGTTTCATCAGATTCAGCAGCCCGACTGACTTTTTGAGATCCTTTCACATCAAAAGTAAGAGGTACTACTACAGGAATACCTTCCTTTATATCTCGCGTTCCTGTATTAACGCCTAAATCATCAGAACATGACGACATTGCCACAACCAATGTAGCCAATAAAAATATACAAAATATATTTATCCGTTTCATATATCTATCTCCTTTCATTAATTAAATGACGGTACCTCTACTGAAACAGGGTTCCACTCCATTACCTTATAAGTGATACTTACAGTTACCTCTTTTTGCACGTCAATCGTAGCATTAATATTAAGCTGCTGATTACGTTTCAAGAATTTACTTCCCTCTCCCTCTCCAAAAATATATTTAGGTTCTTTCAATTCCGGCACTGTAGATGAATTTAGCCACAAAGAATAATCGTCATAAGGTATGTCTCCAGTTTCGTACATATAGAATACAAATGCTTCATTATTTTCTCCTGGTTCAACTTGTATTCCCTGCGTTGTTGCCACAAATGCATGTTCTTCAGTAACATGCTCCGGTAGAGACGAAGGCTCTTGAGAAAACAAATAAGTACCATTCGTTATAAACTTTCCTAAATGAACTTCCGTTATCCTAAAAGTAGTCTTCTCCATCAAATTATTAATATTCAACACAACCTTTACTACACTATGTGTACAAGGTATATCTAAATGATGCGGTGTATTCACATCGCCTGCAAGTGATTGTACCTCCGCAACTCCGGTAATAGGTAAACCTAATTCATTAATCTGGTTACGCATTTTAGGGAAATAAGAAGCCGCTCTAGAGTTTATTACCTTTGTACTTGCCAATGATTCACCAGATTTCAATTGTGAAAGATAATCTCCTTTCCCAACACTTTCCTCATTTCCAACTACATAGAATTTCAAAGGTTCATCTGCTGGTAAATTTACAATACGTAATTTATATTCTGTGACTCCGCCCTCTGGCAAATTTTCATCATAAATATTTTTAAGAATCTTATTGTAGCCATCAGTAACAATAACCCTGATAGTTTTGAAATTCTCATTATCGGCAATAGGTGCATCATTCTCACCATTTGCATTTACATCCGATTCACTACGAGTATGAAAGGTTAAATCTACTACAGCATTCCCTTGTTTTTCTCCAATTTTTTCTTTCACACACGAACTCACCGCCCCTGCTACCAACAGCAGAGCAATAATCCCGATATATTGTCTCAGCTTCTTCATACGTATTCCTCCTTCAGGTTAATTCCATTCCGGTTTACCATCCACAATCACCCAGTCCGGAAGCTTAATTTCAGCATTCACTCCATTAAATTCAATTGCAATAGGCAATTCTGCCTCCTGTTTCGTGACATCAATGGCATCAGCATGACGCACCAGATAATTATATAGATTTCCACGAATAATTTCCTGACCCGTATTCTTATCGGTAAGTACCAGCATATGCTCACAATAATCTGCATTCAACTCTCCTGTGGTATCATCCATACGGAACAAAGCCAAGTCTTGTGTACGATAGCACTGGTTCTCACTATCATAAATCAAATCGGGATAGATAGTACCCTTTTCGCTTAAATTAACTTCATTTTCAAACGATGTCTGCGCATTCGAATTTTCGAAGCTCAGCTGATAAGGAACTCCGGCATCCTGACGTGAAGCATCGGGAGCAGGAAGCCCATGAATTTCAACATCCACCTTAATATGTGAACTATAAAGGATTACCGTATCACGATACATCACTCCTTCCTGAGTAGGCATTACAAACTCTTTTTGTCCCAGATAATTGTAGTCGTGATTGGTTACAGGTATATCCAGATCGCTCCATGTCGGAGCCTGAAGATAAATATTTGCAAAGTCTGTTTCAGTAGCATAGTTTACCACCTCGGTATGGTCATACGCATTACCCACTGCCACCACCTTATAACGCCGTCCCGGCTGAAGTTTAAAAGACGGAACAGCCTCAAATTTAGTCAATTCGTCCTGATTATATGAGCCGACTCCCAGTATGTGACCGCTTTCATCAAAAACATACAGGTCTACCTTGCTCATATACTGGTATAATACGTCCTTATCGCCGTCGGCGAGATACTGGAAATAAATGGTTACATTGTGACATTCATCCAGATCTTCTTTAATACAGCTGGTCGTCAGGACGGTAGCGAACAGCGTCATTAATATGTATCTTATTGATTTCATCATTTTCTTTAAGGTTTTTGTTTACTGTATGTTTGGAATATCTTGGCGGAGAATAATCTCCGCCAAGATTACTTAATATTTATTCAGTCCATTCTACTTGTCCATTAACAAGTTTCCAATCAACAATCTGAACTGTTGCTACAACATTTACAGGTTCACCATCAATTGTAGTACCAATATTCTTATCTTCAATTGGTAGTGAAGTTACCTGATAAATATAACCTGCAGGGAATTTTGTGATTTCATAATAAGCTGATTCATCGCTAACTACTGTTGCTCCAAAATCTGTTTCATGCCCCTTAATATCACTTCCTTTTGCTTTATATTTAGAAACAGTAGCATAACCTAATTTTCCTGTTGGCCAGTATGAATCCGGATCTACTAATGATATATTAGAAAAACAAAGGGTCAATACAGGACAATCTCCACCGACGATATTATAAGCATAACATTCACCGACTTCTTTTTTAGGATAAGTCACAGCACTTGTTCCATGAGTCAAGAAATCTGTACCACCTTCTATTTTATCAAAACATGGCATAGAAGTTTGCTCTGTAGCTGTAACTGCAGCCCAATTAGCAAATGATGTGCTTGATGACGCTTTAGTACCCAATTTTATTCCATTTAAAAACAAGCCATCAAATGTGATTGATTGAAATATACAAGCATCATCTCCAGACTGTGCATGCTTAATTCCAGCAAACTCTAAACGCGCAATCTGATGCTGCGGTGCTAAAGTACCTGTATAAGTTTTACTATCATCGTCATAAGTCCATTGAGATGAATTTTCAGAAACATTTCCACCATCTGCAAACATCGGAGCTTTTAAACCGGCATTAGTAGAATTAGCTGTCACCAAAGAAATCGCAGGTAACTGACTTACTGCCCCATCTGTATTATATCCATTTACTGAAACCCATATATGACCTGGACTTCTCACTCCCTCAAACTTAGCAATTTGATCACTACCATCTAAAGCAATTTCTTCTGATTCAAGTCTACCCAATGCTGTTTCCAAATAAACTTTTGCAGTTCCTTGAACTGCTAATGCAGCATTTTCCGACAAATCAGAAGCAACACGACTGCTATTCGTACTAATTCTCACCACCACATTGGCTTCACCCTGAATACCACCATTATCAGTTACATCTTCGTTAGAGCATGCGAATAAACCCAAGCTCGCAAATGCCAAAAATAAACTCTTTGTCAGTTTCATAGTAAACTAAAATTTAAATTAAACATCTTTTTTATTTCAATCTTATTTATTTCTTTGTTATTTATTCAGCCATGTATTCCACATACTGCTTCAGCAGCGTAAGATTTTCATCAGCCTGGCTGTATCCTTTAGTCTGTGCTTCTGAGAATGCCTGTGAAGCCTTGTCATACTGACCGGCTTTAGCATAAGCTACTCCCTTCATATTAAGCAACTCTCCTTCTGCCGGTGCGTTTTCCAACAGGCGAATGGCTTCGTCCGTACGGTTAGCCTCTATCAGTGCCAATGCGGCATTGTTTACCGCCGTTACATCGTTCGGATAAGCTTTGGCTCCGCGCATCAGGCAATCAATATATTCCGGACTGCCCTTGCCGTAGCTGTCGGCCACCTGCTGTATTTCACTTACGCTCATCAGTTCCGGACGGGTCTTGATCATTTCCTTTCCTTCTGCCAGATCAAAATGACGTACGTTATATTCTATGCGGTATTCGTTGCGACGAACCGGACCATACATCTCGTTCAGCAAGCGCTGGTAGATTTCGGGCGGCACCAAGCCCTTGATCTGTTCTTCGCAGGCATCCTTGTCGTCACCGCAGTTGTCAATAATATTCAGCACCTCATCAATTTTCAGCAGTTTGGGGTGCTTCAGTACTTCTTCGCGCAAGCCTACCCAGTCTTCACCCTTCCAGTCTACATGATAAAGCTTCGGGTCTACGCTCTTCAGATCATCCTTCATGTATTCCGTGAAGGCTTTCGCACGGCGTTCAGACAGCTTCATGTTATAGGCAAAGGTTCCTTCCGGTGAAGCGTAACCTGTTACGTAAATACCGGTTATGGTAAGATCATTGTTGTCTTTTACCAGCGTAATGGAGTTGCGAACCGTATCCAGTTCAGCTGCGTTGTTCTTGAACTTCGGGTCGATGCGGTGACTGTCCTGACGGAACTGCAGGCGGGCACTGCGGGTTTCGGAACGGCGTTTTACGATTTCTTCTTTCGGCTGTAAGAAAGGTGAGTAATAAGCCGGCGTCATCGGCGGGAAAATATCACCTGTAGAAGTATTCTCGTCACCTTCATCGCAAAGCGCACAGCCTGTCACGTACGCACGGAGACGGAGGTCGCCTCCAATCATCCAGCGTTTGAAAGGAACAGAAGCGTCATAATCGAGTGTCTGGGCCGTACCGTTCTTACGGCGTACCTTCACCACGGCATCCGGATTAAGGTTCGTATCTTCAAAGGCTTCGGTACGTTGCTGCACCTTATCGCGCACTTTTCCGTTGATAACGAAAGAAGGAAGTTCCTGCTGCTGACTGCCGTCGGCAGAGAGAATCACGGGCACCACGCGCAGCGAATGCTGGTTCTTCATATCCAGATCGTCCAGGCTCACCGTCATCTTCACGTTGGCCTGACGGTCACCCGTCTTCACCACCTCACGGTTCACAATCTTTATTTCACTCAGATAAGAAGTCTGGCCGAATACGGGAATGCCGGCTGCCAGTACAAATGCGAGAGAGATAATATATTTTTTCATCGTACGTTCCTCCATCATTTAATTACGTAAATCAAGGATATGGCGGCCTTGGTCAAACCGAAATAGTCTTTCTTGTCGCTGCCGCGCCATTCACCGCAATGCGGGCAGTCGTATTTGTCATAGTCGGCGCGTATCCAGCCGGCCCCGATTTCAAGTCCCAGGTTCCAGTGCTTGGACAGCACGAACTGGTAACCGTAGCCAATGCCGGCACCATACATATTACCCTGGTAACGGTAATTCTTAAAAGAAGGGAAAATGCCCAGATCCATATTGACCACATTAAACTGACCGCCCAGCGCATGAAGTGCCAGGAAATGGCCGTTGAAAGCTTCACAGAACCAATAGCGCGCTTCAGGCTGCACCAGCCAGTGCTTCATCTTGCGGTCATCACCTAAATTAAAGGGATTATAATTACCCGACAAATCAATTGTCCACTTCGGAGCCACACGAAACTCTGCACCCAAATTAAGCGTAGTGGTCACATCGTAAAGCAGGTTTGTCTTCACGGCTATTTTCTGGGCAGAAACCGATATACAGACAAACAGAAACAATATCCATACCTGTATTTTTTTCATAACACCATGTCTCCTGACTTCATCACTTTTTTGCGCCATCATATAGCGCACAATGATAATCAGCGA
>ERZ779895.2592-NODE-2592-length-15944-cov-249.213103_pt1 | contig 15944 bp, 10 predicted proteins | sample MGYA00511093_ERZ779895 | MGnify/ENA primary metagenome ERZ779895 (study PRJEB29588, sample SAMEA2142970) | human gut metagenome | biome: human gut; feature: human-associated habitat; material: faeces | place: Denmark | collected 2008/2010 ... | reverse complement strand
CATCCTCCACGGGGGGTCAGCCTACTAGCAAAGCGAATGACGCTGATGCTGAACATGGTTTAGAAGAAGGTACTATTATCGAAGATGGAGATAATAAATATACTGTTGATAAAGACGGTAATCTTATTGACGATAAAGGTAATATCTTTAAAGCTAAAAATGAAGTTGCTGCTTATCTTAAAGAATTTGAAGTAGAAGATTCTAAAGAAGAAAATACTATTGATGTTAAATCAATTCAAGAACTTGTAGGTGTTTCTGTTACTTCAGAAGATGGTAAACCAGTTGCTTTTGATAATACTCCTCAAGGAGTTGCAAGTTATATTCAATCCGTTATTGATTTAAAACGTGACGAATTTGCTCAAGCTGGTGTTAATAAGTTATTTGAAGATTATCCTATCGTTGGTGATTTTCTTAATTATTATGTTGCAAATGGTAATTCATTTGAAGGCTTTGGTGAACTTCGAGATAGAAGCGGTATTGAAGTAGATGAAAATAATGTAAGTCAACAAGAAGCTATTGTTCGTGAAGCGTTTAAGGAATTTAATCGTCGTGGTAATGTTGATAAGTATATTCAATATCTTAAAGATAGTAATGAACTTTTCAATGTTGCTAAAGAAGAACTTGAAGCTCTTCAGAAAGCTGATAACGAAATGCGTGAAGCTAATGCTAAAGAAGCTATGCGAGTTAAAGCAGAAGAAGAGAAACAACTTGTGGAATTTTGGAATGGAGTTAAAGAATGTATTGATAAACGACAAATTGCTGGTTATCGTATTCCTGAAACTGTTATTATTGAACGTAATGGAAAACAAATTTCTACTACTCCAGAAGATTTCTTCAATTATGTTTATCAAGTTGATGATAAAGGACTTTCTCGTTATGAAAATGATTTAATGAAGTTATCTCCTGCTGAAAGACGCGATGAAGAACTGCTTAAGGCTTGGCTTAAATATACAGGTAAAGGTTATGATAGTTTGATAGAAATGGCTGTTTCTGATAAAGAAGCTAAAAAGTTGAAACTTACTGCTAGTCAACGTAAATCTACAAAAGGAGCTATTAAAATAACTAAACCTGACAGTAAAAAAGACGTTCTGAAAGATGAGCGTTTTGGTTATTAACATAATAGTAAATTTGTAGATGAAAACATTACGTGTTATTGGACAAACTCGTTATGAAGATAGAGGTTATTCTAATGAAGAATCAATTGCTTATCTTCAACTTCAAAAGCCAGAAGAAATTAATAGTTTTCTGACTTATAATTATGGTATGGATGATGACCGTTTTCCTTTAAGTTTTATTACTGAAGGTCAAGGTAGTCGTGGTATTAAAGATGTTGCTACTGTACAATGGACTTGGAAAACTATGGGTCGTATGAAGTTTACAGACTTTGTAACTTACTTTAATAATGCTGTTACTAAACCGGGTCAAAATGGTAGTGAATTTGAAGTTCACTTCTCTACTCATTGGTTTATTGAACAACATGGTCTTACTGCTCCTGATGGTGTTACTCAAGTTCGTATTCAGAAAGACTTAGGTGAATCTGCTTATGGTTATGCTTATCTTTTGAAACTTACTTCTCCTAATCCTGATGCTTATGTTGACCTTCAATGGTTGGCTAAAGGTATGTATTGGGCAATGAGTGCTCCTACTGTTTCTGAATCTTATTCTAAAGGTAATAGAAGCAATACTATGGGGCCTGCTGGAATGACTTCTCAACTTGAGTTTTATCGTTATTCTAAAGAAATAGCTGGTAATCTTGCTAATGTTGTTACTCAATATCAATTCCAAAATGATAATGGTGGTACTTCTAATCTTTGGATTAACGAAGAGATGCGACAGTTCAACTTGCACATGAGAGTAATGAATGAAGAACGTTTGTGGAAGTCTGAATATAACCGTTTACCTGATGGTACTATTCCTTTGAAAGACCATGATAATGGTAAACCTATTCCTCGTACTGCTGGTATGTTAGAAATTTGTCGTGAATCTAACTACGATACTTATGGTGAAGTTCTGACTCTTAACAAACTTGAACGTACAATCGGTGATGTTCTTGACCGTGATACTCAGGATGGTGATAAGAATGTAGCTCTTATGGGCGGTAAAGGATTTATTCGTGACTTTGAAATGGCTATCAGAACTGATGCTAAAGAAAACGGATTTATTACTCCTCTTGGTGAAAAGATGATTCAAGATAATGGTGATGGTCTTTCTTATGGACGTTACTTTAATAAGTATAAAACTCCAGATGGATATATCATTACTGTTATTCATAATGCTTATTTCGATAAGGGTACTGATGCTGAAGCTGCTAAGCAAAATGGTATGATTCATCCTACTACTGGCTTGCCTATTACTTCTCATCAAGCTGCTTTGGTTGATATGAGTAATTATAAAGGTAATCAGAATGTTCGTATAGTACGTCAAAAAGGACAGGCTTATAAAGCTAAAGTTATCGAAGGTATGACTGATATTCCTGCTTGCTGGGGATTGCCTAATACTAATCATGCAGCTACTGAAATTGATATGGCTCGTTATGAAGTTAAAGGCTCTATTGGTTTGCAGGTAGATAATACCACTAAGATGTTCTTATTGAAATGTGTATTATAATCATTTAAAAGAAGCTATTTAAGATATGGATTTTAACAAAGTAAATGAAGCTAATAAAGCAGGAGAAAATACTCCTGCTGCTTCTAATATAAGTACAGATAAACAGGTTATACCCCCCGTAGAGGATGGAGTAGATAAACAGCCTGCTAATACAGTAGGATTTAGAGATGAAAGTCTTGATGAACCTTATACTGAAAAACGAACTATTACTATTAATTTAGTTACTAATTATTCATTATATCGTAGAGTTAATGATAAAACATTACCTAAACGAATGGATAAGATTGGTAGTTGTGTTCGTAGTTCTCGTACTCTTTCTTCTAATAAAGGTGAGATTGAATCTTATTTTCCTGCTTTAATTGGTCTTGCTCCTAATAATGAAAACTTTATTTCACGGGTTAAGGCTTATCTTAATAATATTAGTGTTTCAGTTGATGAACTAGGTAAGACTTTTGATATTTCTTTCTTTTGGAATCGTAAACGAGATTATCTTCGTTTTAGAGCTGAAGAAGAAGCTATTGAAACTGCTTATATGAATAGTGACCGTAAAGGAGTTAAAGAACTTAGAGAAGCTCTTGAAGCTAAAATTACTAAGTTAAATCTTCTTGAAAGTGAAAAGTATAAATATGGTTATCCTATTGTTCTTGATGATTATCTAATTTATCGTCATTGTTTATTATATAAAGATGTAGCTAAAGATATTGCTCTTATTAATTCTGACCCATCTATTAGATTTTATTTTAAAGATGACCAAAGAGAAGCTGAGCGTCTTGCTAAACATCGTCAGGAAATTAATTCTGCTAAAGGTAATTATGTTAAACTTCTCACGAATAGTGATTTGTTTGATGCTGTATTTATTCAATACTGTGTTGCCAATAATATTAATATTCCTAATGGTATGGCTATGGATACTGTTGATAAACAATCACATCTTGATAAATTTAGTACAAATGAACCTGCTAAGTTTAATAAACTTTGTAATGATAAAGATATTACTATTAAATCTTTAATTGAGGTTCTTATTTCTCGTGGAGAATTTATCAGAGCAATTCATAATCAAAATATTACTACTCCTGATGGTGAGTTCATTGGTGCTAATGTTAAGGAAGCTGTTACATGGTTTAAAAATCCTACTAATAGTGCTCTTGTTAGTGCTTATAAAAATAAACTTAAAAACATTTGATTATGAACATTGGGGAGATGCACGTGACGTTCAGAGAACTGGCACAACAGATGGGTATGCAGACCGTTCGTGCTATTCTCATGGAAGATATAGATATTTGTCTTAATGCTGCTATAATTGAAAAAGCTAGAAATGTAATAGTAGAAAACGTTGGGCCTGTTCCTTATAATGATAAGGTTGCTCGACAAAATGCTTCTATTAGTCCTGTTAATGCTCTTAGAACTTTATACACAGCGGGTACTGTTAACGGCAAAGATATTACAGGTGGTGGAACAGAAGTTGACCCTTATAAAATTAATATTGATAGCGACGGAATAATGCTATATACAGGCTTTCAAGTTAGTTATAACGGCAAGACAATTTATGATTGCAGAATTATTGAAGCTGAAGATTTAGGTCAAACGCTAAGAGATTTCTGTAATCGTGCTGCGAAAGATGCTCCGATAGTTACTATATTTGGTGATGAATCTGGTATTAATGTTAATATATATGCTGGACGTAATAATACAGTTAAACCTCAATTAGTTAAATATCTTTATATCAAAGAACCTGCTAAAGTTAAATTTGATGAAGATAGAGAAGAAGATTGGGTTAATTGTGATTTACCTCCTTATTTACATATGGAAATAGTTATGCGTGCAGTACAGATTTATCTTGCTAGTATTGGTGCTACTTCTAATGGAGCTGATAAACAAAGTTAAACTCTAAATTAAATTAAAAATGAGACAGTTTTTGTTAGCGGGCAATGTCACTTATGGAGCGAGATTACCTCTTGCTGCTGGAGAGGTTGCTTTTACTTATCTTAATGATGGCGAGGAAACTATTGACACTGACGGTACTAAGATTACCGATAAGTTTTACATTAATATTGGTCGTGAAGCAAATGGTCCAGTGGTTCTTCCAGCTTATAAGAAACATCTTACTTTTGTTAAAGGTGTTTATCGAGTTGCTACTACTTTTTCTGCTGATCTTACTATTGGAGATGTAAATGCTTATTCTGATTATTCTATTATGATTGTGAAAAAAGGATTAAAGTTCAATGAACGTAATCGTTGGACTGCTACCATTCATACCGGTCTTAATCCTACTGCTAATGATGTAGCAAATAAATTAGCTAACCAAATTAATAATAATACTGTTGGACATGGTATTAAAGCATCTGTTTCTGAGGCTAAAATCACTCTAACTGCTGAGTCTAAAGGTATTGATTATGAAATTCTTGGAGCTGATGAATTAATGGATATAGCTGTTGCAGTTGGAGCTCACGGTTTACCTGCTTATGGTGACGCTGCTTATATTACTGATTTAGCTAATAAGGCTGCTGCTGATGCAGGTATTGAATATACTTATCGTGATACTTATACTGAACTGTATCCTGCATATCCTATTAATCCTTTGAAACAACCTGATAGTGCAGATGCTGGATATACTATCTTTACGCTTCGTTTTGCTGTTCCACGTGAAATGAAAACTAGAGATGAAGTTGTTCATCAGATTGTACAAATAGCATTCTCAACTGGAGCTGCTGCTATTACAACTGTTGAAACTATCCTTAAAGCTATTGCTACTGAAGAAAAAGCATAACCTATTACCCGACTCGATTAGGTAAATATTAGGTAATATTAATCGAATAGGGGCTATTGGTATTAGCATTAGTGTTGATACTGATAGTCCCTATTCTTGTATCTATAAAAATGGAATTAATTCAAAATGCCTTTGAACAAGGTCTTATTCCCGGTATTGTTATTGTTATTTATCTTATAATTAATAAGATAATTGATAATAACAAAAGAAATCCTTTAGATGATATTGCCAAACTTCTTAACATAGTTACTAGAGATATTATTGAAAAAGATAGAGAAAAATCTAAATCTGTTGTTTCTATTGCTATAAATAATGCGGCATCAGAATGTACAAAATTTGTTGCTTCAACTATTATTACTAATAATGTCGATAGTAATCGTGACCAAATAGAGTATAATGCTAGACACTTAGTTAATAGTGTTTATTACGATACTTATTCTAAACTTAATATGTATCGTGGAGATGAAGATTATCTTAGTCATTATATGAAAGAAGAATGGAAAGAAGATATTTATGGTGATATTATAAATATTGTCTATAATAAAAATCTTAATTCTAATCAACGTATTCTTGCGTTTAATAAACGTATTGATATTAGAGTTAATGATTATGCTGCTTATATTATTAATAAAGCATTTAAATAAGATGATATTATGATAAGAGGTTATATTAATAATCCAAAACAGCTATCGAAAGAGATGCAATTGCGTATTGCAAGCATGGCTGAAAAACAGGTGAGAATAGCAGAATTAGGCTTCCCATTGAACGAAAAAAATTGGTGCAAACTAACACAAGGACAAATTTTAATTCAAGCACTAGAAGCCTTAGAATTGCTTTCTGATGAGCAACAAAAATCAATTATTAATTCATACAATAACTTAATGTTAGAATGAGTGAACAAATAGATGATAGTTATGTTAATGGTGTCTATGTAAAAGCTGATGGAACTGAACAAGTTGAGATTAATCCTCAATATGTTTATATGACTGTTCCTAGTAAATATGTTTGTGTTTATCATAAACTATTAGTTCTTATGGCACAATATGGACTTGATATGCTTAATGATTGTTCTGCTACTTGTAAAGGTAATAATAGAAATATTGTTACTTGTTGGAATATGTTTCAATCTGCTATGGCAGCATATCAACTTGGTCAAGATAAACTTGCTGAAACTCTTCTTAAATATATTAAAGGTCAACTTAATATTATTTATGAAGGTAGTGAACAAGTTCAGTATAGTGGTTCTATTACACTTCCTGTTGATGAAGAGGGTAAAATTCATGCAATAGTTAGTTGTGGAGATGCTCCTAAATTTTATATTGACCCTGAAACTGGTAAACTTTGGGAGAAGAAAGAAGAAGGCAAAGAATATAATGAAACTTATAGTCTTAGTGATGTTGATTATGATAATGAATAATGTGAATGTGTTCCATCCTCTACGGGGGGTCTACACTATGAATTTAGTAAACTTAGAGAACGTATGAAAACAATAGAAGAAGAACTTGGTAAAGTTAGCCTTACTTGTAATGGTCAATGGAATGATAGACCTTATGAAAGACTATGTATAGTTCATGACGGTTTCTATGCTAGCTATATATCTCGTAAAGCTGTTCCTGCTGGTATTCCTTTATCTAATGAAGAATATTGGCAGCCTATTGCTAAACTTCGAGAAGATTTAGTTATTGATTATGAAACTTTCAAGAAAGAAATACTAGAACTTATTGCTGTTGTTCAAAGAGGTCTTAAAGCTGCTAGAATTGTAGTATCTACAATGGAAGATAGAGATGCTCTTACTTGGGAACAGATTGGAGTAGGTTGTGAAGTTTATGTTATTGAAACTAAAAAGAGTTATATTCTTGATGAAATAACTCCTGTTACTAATGCAAAGAAATGGCATCTTGAAGCTGATTCTGAAATTGGTTCTAAATTTGTAGAATCATTTAGTGGTATGTTTCCAAGAGCAATTGCAGAACGTGCAGTTGCTGATGAATTTGGTATTAATATTCAAGATAATTATCTTCGTCGTAATGTTGTAGTTAATTATATGGCACAAGTGCTTAAACAGTATTTTGAAGATAATGCTGTTCAAATACTTGAAGGTCAGATTACTCCTGAAATGCTTAGTGAATCTGTTAAACAAATGTTTACTGCTTCACAGATTACTAATGCAGCTGATGAAGAAGATTTAACAGTTGTTGATAATCTTCTTAAATTTGCAGATAAAGACTATAATACAAATGATTATAGTGGAAAGGCTCGTAAATATCTTCGTAAGAATATGATTAGTGGTGTTAATACTCTTACTCAAGATATGATTAACGAGCCTAATACTATTTATATACTTCAATATGATTATTGTTTAGCTGGACAAACTATTGAACTTCCAGATAATAGTATTATTCTTTGGAGAGGTGGTAGAATGTATGATGGTGCAGTTAAACTAAATCAATGTAGACTTCTTAGTAATTATCGTCAAGAAGATATGTTTGATAAAGAATCTATATCTCTTGATGGAAATTGGGCTGTTGGTCAAATACTTTATCATCCTCTTGATTTAGGTGAAGATAATAAACAAGTTGAAATTGTTGGTTGGGGTGGAGCTTATACTAATGATTTTTATTGGTTTTGGGATGGTGAAAAATGGGTAAGTATGGGTTTTGATTTATCTGTATATCTTACTCGTGCTGAATTTGAAGCTTTCTTAGAGAAGTTAAGAGAAGAGATGGAAAAGTTTTATGCTTGGCTTCTTGGAGAACTTAAAAAGATTAATGACCATCTTGAAATTCATGACCAACAAATATCTGAACTACAACAAGATGTAAGTGATATTAATACTAGAATTAATAATCTTATTACTGAATATAATGCTAAGTTTGAAGATATTTATAATAAGATTGGAGATTTAAATAGTAATATAGAAGGTAGTATTAATAATCTTGAGCAATATATTAATAATAAGATTGAAGAAATTCTTAATAAGATAAACCAAAGTGGTAGTAATATCAGTAATGAGTATAAACAGTATTTTGAAAGTAATTATGTATCAATGTTTAAAAATAAGATTAGACCTGGTACTAATATTACTTTTGTTGAAAATGATGATGGTACTATTACTATTAATGCTGCTGGTGGAGGTTCTGGCGGTGGTGGACTAACCGAAGAAGAAGTACGTAATATTATTAATTCTATACTTAATAATTATTATACTAAGCAAGAAATTAATGATATTATTGCTGGTCTTGAAGGAGGTGGTGGTTCTGGTGGAGATGGCACTCATAATGTCATGTCTGTTACTCAACTTGGTGAAGCTAGAACAGGTAAATATCTTGTTATGAATAAATTTGCAGATAGTGAAACTAAACCTAGCAGACTTGATGTAGATTTTAATTCTCTCTATACTGATATTAAAAATAAATTAGTTGGAGAAGGATTTGGACAAGGTGGTGGAAGCGGAGAAGGTAATGGTGGAGTTGCTGCTAGTCAAATTCAATCTTGGATTGCTGCTGTTGTTCCTATTGGTTCTATTATGCTTTGGGATGATTCAACTCCTCCTAATGGTTGGGAAGTTTATACTGCTGCACAAGGACGTTTTGTTATGGGTTATATACCAAATGGTATTAATATTTATAATAATCCTAAACAAGGAAATCTTGATTGGAAAACAGTTCTTGAAAATATTAAAGATACTTATGACCCTGCTGCTCCTGGTCATAATATAAGTGCATATACGTTTTGTATTGGTGGTACTGATTTACCTCTTCATCAACATGCTGTTGCTGTTGGAAAATCTAAATCTGGCGATAATAATCACCATGTTATAACACCTAGTAATTGGCGATTTATATCAGGTGATTTAGATGGGGATATTAAAAATGGCTATCCTTATGGCACTGATAAAAATAGACTTAATAATTTTGGTATTAATCGTTCTACTAATTGGTATATGACTGGTCCAAATATTAGTAATAATGGTGAAATGACTTGGAGTCAAATAAGTGGTAATAAATGGACAGGTGATTATCTTGCTATTAATAAACTTATGCCTACTATTGCTTTACATTATATTAAACGTGTTTCTAATCCGTGGTAATTATGGCTGAAGAAGAAAATGTTTTTGTTGGTACTAATTGTCAATCTTTTGACCCTAGTAAAGTTCAATGTGATAAAGAGGGCAATATGCCAATTCATATACTAGATAAGTATTGTGAAGAAAATGATACTCGATATAATATATATCCTTTAACTGTTATACAAGCTATATTTGATGGTTTAACTGGTACTAGACTTGATAGAATACTTGCTGCTTGTAATAGTGTTTATTTAACTTGGGAAGGTACTTTTGCTGATACAGTTAATAAACTTGATAAAATTTATCGTCGTAAAGGATATATTATTACTTATCGTGATGAAACTAATATTAATTGGACACAACGATATAATAGTGATGATATTAGCGATGCTGCTTGGACTAATCCAGATAATTGGGAGGGATGGTCTTTTGATACTGTTATTAAAGATTTAGCAGAAGCACTTGAAGAGATATTTAGTAATATAGGTGATTATAAAGACTTTCTTGATATTATTACTAGTTTTATTAATGATTTTGTTATTAATGTGTTTAATAATATTAATAACTATCCTAAACTAGTTGAAATTATTAAGAATAGTACAGTTGAAAGTTTACCTATTATTATTAGAGATATATTTAATAATATTAATGAATATCCTGAGCTTAAAGAGATATTTAATCAATATATTAAACAATGGACTGAATCTATCTTTAATAATATTTCTTCTTATCCTGCTCTTAATCAGTTTATAACTAATGCTATTAATGCTCATGTAGAAACTACTATTAATAATATATTTAACAATATTGATAATTATCCTGCTATTAAGAATCTTATTGTTACTAATACTATTAATAAAGTAGTTGATATATTTAAGAATATTGGTCAATATCCGGAATTACAGGAAGCTATTCAGAATAATATTAATGAACGAGTTGATTATATATTTAATAATATTAATAATTATCCTGAACTTATTGGTATTCTTTCTGATTTAGTTTGTAATTGTGTTAAGAATATATTTGCTAATATTAATAATTATCCAGCTCTTGTTACTTGTATTAATAATGCTGTAAATAGTAGAGTCGATTATATTTTTAATAATATTGATAGATTTCCTATTCTTAAGAATCTTATTGAAACTAAAGTAGAAGCTAGAGTTACTTATATATTTGAACATATTAATAGTTTTACTGAATTACTTAATGTTATTAAAGGTAATATAGAAAATATCTTTGATAATATTGATAATCATCCTAATCTTAAAGTTGTTATTGAGAATAAGGTTGAATCTACAGTTGAACATATCCTTAGTAATATAGATAATTATCCTCTTATTAAAGAAAAGATTATTCAATTCTGTAATGAAGCTATTGAAGCTAAACGTGGTGTAGCAAATGGTATTGCTAGTCTTGATGGAGATGGTAAAGTCCCAGCAAGTCAATTACCTAGTTATGTTGATGATGTTCTTGAAGGATATTATGTTGATGAAACTCATTTTGCTGAAAAGTATATAGAAGATGCTCCTGTATATTATACTCCTGAAAAAGGTAAAATTTATGTTGATATAAGTGAAGATACTGAATATAGTGGTAAAACTTATCGTTGGTCTGGAACTAAATATGCAGTTATATCTGAAACTTTAGCTTTAGGTGAAGTTACAGGTACTGCTTATGATGGTGGTAAAGGTAGAAAAACTACTGCGATAGCTAATAGTTTACCAAATACTGTTGTAGATACCATAGAATTTGGTCAAGCATACGCAGACTATGTACAATTAAAATACCATTATTATCGTAAAGAATTTGTAACTGACCAAGATGACCATTATACGGCACAATCTCATAAACATATAGATATACCTATTGCTACTACTTCAGTAGCTGGGGTTATGTCTGCTGCTGATAAAGTTAAACTTGATGAAACTTTACCTAATCAAATTACTGAACTTAGTAATAATATTTATACTAAAGAAGAAATTAATAATAAGTTTGATAATGTACCAACAGTAGAAAATACTTATACTAAAGCAGAAGTTGATAAAGCTATTGCTGATGCTATTAAAGCTTTAATTCCTGCTGGTTATGAACTTGTTATTAAAAAGAAAACAACTTAATATTAATCATGGTGGTACTGAATAAGTGCCACCATTTAAAGTTTATAAAGTTATGCAAGATATTAATCAACAATTATATGAAAGAAAAGATACTCCTGAAGGATTTATTCCTGTTTATGGTGTAGTTATAACTGTTCCTACTGGAATATATATTAGTGGACAAAAAGAATTTACTTGTGATAAAACTTTTGATGAAGTAAAAGAAATACTGTTAAAAGGTGGAAGTATTATTGCTGTTGATAATAATAATAGTAGAGTTAATTTTGATAGAATTGTTGTAAGCAGTAACAATATTAGTGCTACAATTACTTATTTTTCTAATGGTGGAATTAATAAAATTGATTTAAGTTGGGATAAAGGTATAGCTAGAATTGGTGGTGAAGAAACAAAAAGTATTAATACTTTTGTAGCTATAAATAGTAATTCAATTATTAATAGATATAATATTGATACAATAATTAATCAAGTACTTGGTAGTGCTGATAATTCAGAAGTATTAGCTGCTATAAATAATATATTTATTAATTTTGGTCATTTTGTTACTGCTATTTGTAATCCTAATTCTGTATTTTATAATGGTGCTGGAAATTTTAGTCTTAGATATAGTGGAAATATAGTTGTAATAGCATGGATCGCAGATACATATATAGGGCATATTACTATTAACAATGAAGGTAATTATACTTATAATACTATTCAAATAGTTGACCAAACTCTTTATAGATTATCTAATCTTACTATTGAACCAATAGTTAATCCTAAAATATGGATTGGTACTGCTACTCAATATGCAGCTATTGCTCAAAAAGATAACAATACTACTTATATAGTTAAATCAGATGCTTAAGTTATGGCTATATATCAAGGAGATATTGGAATACATGATATTAAACTTGGTAGTATAGATGTATTTGAAATATATCAAGGTTCTAAACTTGTTTATCCAGAGAATACTGAAGTTACTATTACGTTTAAATTGAATGTTTCCGGAACTGTTACTATTAATGGTTATACTCCTGTTATAAGTGAAAATAATACTAAATTTGTATTTACTATTCCTATTAAAACTGATTATACTGCTAATATTACTGCTGAACATTATAAATCTCAAACTATTAATGGTAATAGTGGTTATTTACCTATAACTCATAATGTAGAATTAGAATGGGAACAAGGATTTATTTCTTATACTGTTACTTTTCCTACTGATGGAGTTAAAGTTTTATTTGATGGAATAGAAAAAGGAGTTATAACTAATGGTAAGTTAGTTGTATTAATTGATGATACAGAAGCTAAAGATAGTTATACTGTTACATTTAAAGGTAGTAAAGCTAGTATATATGATACTAGTACATTAACAGTAGTTGATAGTGCTATTGCAAATACAGGTGGAAGTTATGATTTAAAACTTCCTACTAGTTCTGTTAAAAGTGGATATAAGAGAACTGACTATGCATCCTCCACGGGGAGTATAACCAAAGGCTCTACTTATGTTGGAACTTGGATTGAAACTGTTGTTAATCTTACTGCTAGCTTTACTAGTTCCACTACTTTAGGTAGTATAAGTAATAATGTATTAACTATACCTAATAATGAATCTACTAATGCTAAAAGTGGAACTTTAACTGCTGTATTTACTTTAGAAAATAGTCAAACTAAAGAAGTTAGTGCTGCTTTAAATCAATCTGCTGGTGCTAAAGTTTATACCGATTGGGTACTAGATTTACAAACTGATGGAACTAGTGTTGAAGCTAAAGGTGGTACTAGAACTGTTACTGCTAATGTTGCCCGTAGAACTTATAAATGGAATAACACTGGTACTGTTTATAGTGAAACTGCTACTCCTACTCTTAGTATTAGTGGTAGTGCTAGTCTTAGTGGAAATCAAATAAAATTTACATCAAACGAGAGCATTTCAGCCCGTTCAGCGACACTTACAGCTAGTTATGTAGGATTGTCCAAAACGGTTACGATAACGCAGCAGGCAGGCGCAAAAGTGTATTCAGCGTGGTCTGCTTGGGCTGTTTCTATCTCGGCAAGTACGCAAACGATAGGTGCAAGTGGTGGTTCATCTACGATAACTACTAATGCTAGTCGTTCTCGTACTTGGACTTGGAATGGAGTTGGTACTACACATACTGATACTGAAACTGCTACACCTACACTTAGTGGTAGTGCTGGTGGATTTACTTTAAGTGGTAAAACTGTTACTGCTAGTAATAACACTACAACAAATAGTCGTAGTATAACTATTACTGCTACTAGTAATAGTGTTTCTAAGTCTGTTACTATAACACAATCTGCTGGTGCTAAAGTTTATGGTAATTGGTCTAGTTGGACTGTTAATATTAGTGCTGATAAAACTAGTATTGGAGCAACAGGTGGAACAGCTACTATATCAACTAGTGCTAGTAGAACTAGAAGTTATACATGGAATGGTGTTGCTGGTTCTGGTGGTACAGAAAATGGAAATGGAAGTCCTACATTAAGTAAAGTTAGTGGTACAGGTAATTGGACTAGTCCTAAAGTTACTTATGGAAATAATACTAGTACAAGTAGTAAATCAACTGTTATTCGTGCTACTATTGATTCAACTACTAAAGATATAACTATTAGTCAGTCTGCTGGAGCTAAACAATATGGAAGTTGGTCTGCATGGACAGTTAATATTTCTAATAGTGGAAATGTTGCTGCTAGTGGAGGTAGTTCAAATATAACTACTTCTGCAAGTAGAACAAGAACTTGGACATGGAACGGAGTTAATGGAAGTGGTGGAACTGAAACAGGAACTGGAACTCCTACTCTTAGTAAAATTAGTGGTGCTGGTTCTTTTGCTAGTAATAAAGTAACTTATGATAATAATACTTCTACAAGTGCTAGAAGTACAGTTATTAGAGCTACAATGGATTCTGTAACTAAAGATACTACTGTAACTCAAAATGCTGGTTCTAAAACTTATAGTAGTTGGGGAGCATGGTCTATTAGTTTAAGTGCTAATGTAACAACTATTGCTGCTGCTGGTGGAAATGCTACATTATCTACTTCTGCTACTAGAAGTCGTACTTGGCAATGGAATGGTACAGGAACAACTTATACTGAAAATGCTAGTGGCGCTCCTACATTAAGTAAAGTTAATGGTGCTGCTTCTTTAAGTGGTTCTACTGTTAGTTATGGTAATAATACTTCTACTAGTTCTCGTAGTTCTGTATTTAGAGCAACGATAGATAGTACAACTAAAGATATTACTATTAATCAATCAGCAGGAGCTAAAATTTATGGAAGTTGGTCTAGTTGGTCTGTAAGTTGTAGTGCTAGTAGTTATAAAGTTTGGGCAGGAGGTGATTCAGTAACTATTTATAGCAGTGCTTCAAGAAATAGAACTTGGACTTGGAATGGTGTTGCAGGTTCTGGTGGCACTGAGTCTGATAGTGATACTCCTACTATTTCTGTTACAAGTGGTGTTGGAGTTTTAAGTGGTAATACTTTAACTTTTAGTAATAACACATCTCCTGATGCTAGAACAACTAGAGTTACTGCTAATTATAATGGAGTTACTGATTATTGTGATGTTATGCAATATGGCGGTAATAAAGTTACTGGAAGTTGGACATCTTGGCAAGTAACTATATCTGCTAGTCCTATGAATATTGCTGCTGCTGGAGGTAGTTCTACTATTACTTGTAGTGCTGTTCGTACTAGAAATTATACTTGGAATGGAGTGGGTACTACTTATACTGAAACTGAAAATGGTAGTCCAACTTTAAGTAAATCTGGAGATGGTACATTAAGTGGTACTACTAGCGGTAGTAAACTTACTTATGGTAATAGAACTACTACAACAAGTAGAAGTACAACTGTTACTGCAACTTATAGTGGAGTTAGTAAATCAATTAATATTACACAATCCGCTGGTTCTAAATCTTATGGTGCTAAAGTATATCATACTAAATATTATGGTACTAATCCTGATGGAAACGGATTAGATTTTACAGGTTATCCTTATACTAATGAAATTGATACAGTTGCTGATGCTAATACTATATCTGTAAGTGTTTATTATAGATTATATACAGCTCAACCTTGGACTTGGAATGGTGTTGCTGGTTCAGGTGGAACTGAAACTGTATATTATAATCCGGAACATATAAATGTAACAAATAAAGTTAATTGTGATGTATCTGTCGCAAATGCTTTTAATTATGATAGTATGATTATAATAACATTCAAACTTTCTGCAAATAATTCTAATACTGCAAGAGAATATAAAATTGAATGGAATTGGCTAAATCATAATGTTATTACAAAAGGAACACAAAGAGCAAATCCTGTACGTGGTAGACTTGTTATTAAAAATGATTATTTTACTAGTCAAGGTGTTGCATTA
>ERZ779895.2574-NODE-2574-length-16051-cov-5.946799_pt1 | contig 16051 bp, 13 predicted proteins | sample MGYA00511093_ERZ779895 | MGnify/ENA primary metagenome ERZ779895 (study PRJEB29588, sample SAMEA2142970) | human gut metagenome | biome: human gut; feature: human-associated habitat; material: faeces | place: Denmark | collected 2008/2010 ... | reverse complement strand
GTAGCCATATTGCTTCGCATAAAGATGTCCTCTTGAAAGACATTATTTGTGATCCGAAAATAGGGGATGCGGATTATTTGGAAATGCTAAATTCAGGACAAATAATTTTTGGCTGGGTACATGCAACACAAAATAGAGATATTACGGATAAGTTAATTTCAAGGGAATTAACTGCCTACGCATGGGAAAAAATGTTTAAGAAAGGTAGGCATGTATTTTGGTTCAACAATGAATTAGCTGGCGAAGCGGCAATTATGCATGCCTTTCAATGTTATGGAAAGCTACCATTTGGTTTAAAAGTAGCAGTTATTGGTAAGGGGAATACAGCTAGAGGTGCAATAAAAGTATTAAATATGCTGGGGGCTAGTGTTATACAGTACGATAGAAATATGGAATCTCTATTACGAGAGGAAGTGGGGGATTTTGATGTTATTGTCAATTGTATATTATGGGATGTTAAGAGAAAAGATCATGTATTGTACCGGAAAGATTTGAGTAGAATGAAAAAGGATTCAATGATAATTGATGTTAGTTGCGATCGTAATGGGGGTATAGAAACTAGTATACCAACTACTATTGAAAGCCCAACTTATTTTGTTGATGGAATTTTACATTATGTTGTCGACCATACTCCTTCGATCTTTCATAAAACCTTTTCTTACAATAATTCTAAAATAATACTTCCATATTTAGAAGAATTAGCTTTAGATTCTATTGGTACTGTTTTAAAATCAGCAATGATTGTTGAGGATGGAATCATACGGGACGAAGAAATTATTAGGTATCAAAAAAGAATAATTTAGAATATAAAAGAAATATATTTTAGAATAAGTTATATAGGTGTGTTAACCAATAGTATAAACATGGCATTGACCACTGTATTATATTTTTATAAAAATATATGAGGTATCATAGGTGCAAACAAAATTATTAGTATATAACTCCATTTCGCCGCTTTTTTATCAAATATCCTCTATAATTTGTGGATTCATATTACCGAGGCTAATTTTAAGCTCTTATGGGACGAATATAAATGGATTGATAAATTCTATTACACAATTTTTATCAATTATTTCTTTTTTAGAATTAGGTATAGGAGCTGTAGTTCAATCTTCATTATATGAACCATTAGCAAAAAAAATTATAGTGATATTAGTAAAGTGATTGCTTCAGCAGATAGATTTTTTAGAAGATTGGGCTATATACTTATAGTATATGTAATACTTATGATATTTTTTTATCCATATCTTGTTAAAAATGATTTTAGCTTTTTGTTTATAATGATGCTTATTGTTGCAATTTCGATTAAATCTTTTGCACAATATTTTTTTGGTATAACTAATAGACTACTATTATTGTCAGATCAAAAGGGCTATATTTACTATTTTACCCAAGCATTAACTGTAATATTGAATACGTTAATGTGTTATTTTTTTATATACCATGGTAATTCTATTCAAATAGTTTATTTTACAACTTCCATAGTTTTTTTGTTGCAACCAATTGCAGTATATATTTACGTAACTCATACGTACCCAATTGATAGAAAAATACGTTATGAGCAAGAACCTATAAAACAAAAATGGAATGGTATTGCACAACATGTAGCTGCAGTAATATTAACAGGATCTGGAAGTATTATACTTAGTATTTTTTCTACCTTATCAAATGTTTCCATTTATTCTGTTTATTGTTTACCTGTAGCTGGTTCTAGAATGCTCATAATGTCAATGATTAGTGGCATTCAAGCCTTGATTGGTAATTTATGGGCTAAAAGAGATTTTGAAGAGTTAAACAAGGTGTTTACTTGGACAGAATGGATAATTCATACTGGTACAACTGTAATTTTTACAGTTACAGCTATTTTAATAGTCCCATTTGTCAGAATTTATACAAATGGTATAAATGATGCAGATTACATACAAACAAACTTCGCTGTAATACTTGTGTTAGCAAATTCTTTGCATTGTTATAGATTGCCGTATAACATTATGATACTTGCTGCTGGACATTATAAACAAACTCAGAATAATTATATTTATGCTTCCATAGCAAATATTATAATATCTATTATTGCTGTTATGTATGTTGGATTAACAGGAGCTTCTTTGGGTATGTTAGTAGCTCTTTTGTACCAGACTTGGTGGATGGCTTGGTATAATTCTAACAATTTTATCAATTGGCCATTGAAAAAATTTTACAAACAAGTTTTAGTAGATATTGTTACTGCTGTAGCTATATTTTTATTTTCTCGTAATATTATTATATTTGAAAACAACTATTATGGATGGATTCTTCTAGCTATTAAAGTTTTAGTAGTCGGTGTTTTGGTTTCATTGATAATTAATAGCGTATTCTTCTTCGAAAAAATACGCCAGATAATCAATAAAGCATTTAAAATAAATTGATTACATAAAGCATTTAGAATGCAAATTTATTGTCATATATTGTGTGTAAGATGATTGATTGTATTAATGTATAAGTAGTATAGAATTTTGCTCATTATATTTGGGGATGTCTAAAGTAATATATTTGTAGTATGGCGAAGAATTTGTGGATAAAAAGAAAGATCTTCGCAGTGCAAGAAGTTAGGTATCAAAAGTTACATTGTTTGGGCATATCAGGATTGTTGATAGTCATATCAAGCAATCGTCTAATGATGCTGGTGCAGCTTTTACTAACGCTTTAGCTTTTTTATTGCCAAAATCCACGAACCGTGAGCAATAGTTTCCTTTGTTTAGCACGTTGCTTCGTAGCCAAAGTAGAGATTTTAAGAAGTTAAGCTTTAGTAAAGTATTTATCAGATATGCCAAAATAATGACCTAATCTGATAGATGTATCTACAATAATTTTGCGTTTATTATGCAAAATAGCTTGAATTCTGGAAATTTTTAATAGAAAAAAAGTCTTGCTATTATGTTGCAATTAACCAGTTTATAAGATTAATAGATTTTATTCCATCATAGGACGTATTCATACCTGGATTGATAGAAAGAACTATCTTTTCATAGTTATCGTTAATTTTCTGTAGTGGGGCCAACTCTCTCTTGCGCACGTCTTCGCTGGTCATTGCTTCAGTTACTTGAATATACACCTTTTCATCTGCTTTTGTTCCTATAAAATCCACTTCTGCATTATCCACCTTGCCGATGGATACATCGTAGCCGCGGCGGAGCAGTTCAAAGTACACAACATTTTCTAAAGCATGTCCGGTGTCACGGTTTCTGAAACCAAGAAGATAGTTCCTGATACCGATATCAACGATATAGTATTTTCCCAGTGTTCGCAGAAATTCTTTGCCCTTGATGTCAAATCTTTTAATGTCATAAAAGAAATACGCTTCCAGTAATGCGTTGACATAGGCTTGGACGGTATGGGCGCTTGGCATTCCTTTGCGTTTACCGTCTTCAAGCAATCCTTCGTTTACAAGTGTGTTTCCGATAGAGGATATGGATATATTGCTGCCGATGTTATCGGCAAGAAACATAACAATTTTTTTCAAGAGAATAGGGTCTGAGATTCGTTTTTGTCCTCTGCGGCGTTCACGTTCAAGGATATCTCTCATAATTACAGTTGAGTAAATACCCTCCAGCAGCATTAATGCTTTTTCTTGCTCCAATCCCACGTCGGCAATGCCCGGCATACCGCCAAACCGCATGTACGCATCAAAGACTTCACTAATTTCATAATGCTCGCCGTTTTTATCAAAAGCTTGCTTTCGCATGCCTCCTAAGGCGCTTTTAGTCTCTCTTACTTCAAAGCCATGAAAAGATAAAAACTCAGAAAAGGAAAGCGGCAGCATTTTTATCTCTACGCATCTTCCTGATAAATAAGTGGCATATTCTGAGGAGAGCATATAGGCGTTTGAACCTGTTACATAGATATCGCAGTTAAAATCAACACGAAAAGAATTGATGGCATCCTCCCAATTGGGAATACGCTGAACCTCATCAAAGAAAAGATAAGTTCTTTTATTTGGCGATATGCGCTGTCTGACATATTCATACAAATCGTCGCTGCTAATATTTTTGAAAGCGTGAGATTCAAAATTCATCTCAAGAATTTGATCAGCTGTGATACCGTTTTCTTTCAGATGGTAAGCCGTTAATTTGAGTAAGCTTGATTTTCCGCATCTGCGAATACCTGTGATAACTTTTACAGGTTCTGTGTCCTTAAACGCTATAAGCTTATTTAAATATAAATCTCTTTTTTTGAGAGTATGTGTGTCAATCATTTTGCATACCTTCTTTCTATAATAATTATAGCATAAACTTCTAAAAAAATAAAGTTTATGCACTTTAGTGCACAAACTTTTAAAATCGGGCTTTTTATGCAGTTTATTAAGAGATCGATTAGTACCTGTTTTGTTCTATGCTCATATAATATCTGCTAAACTCAAAGGCTTTCTATTGCCGCAATATTCTTGGGTTAAATATATAAACGAAAGGTGAGATGTATGAAAAAAATTCTTGTGACCGGCGCTGCTGGCTTTATCGGCTTTTACTTGTCGAAAAGGCTGCTGGAGCAGGGCTATGAAGTCATTGGTATCGATAATATCAACGATTATTATGATGTAAGGCTCAAGCATTTCCGCCTGGACATTTTGCAAGGCTTTACTAATTTTATTTTTATCAAAGGAGATTTGGCGGATAAAGCGCTTATCGATAAGATTTTTGCCGATTATCAGCCAAGTGTTGTCGTCAATTTAGCGGCGCAGGCGGGTGTACGCTACAGTATTACCAATCCTGATGCTTACATCAATTCCAATATTATTGGCTTCTATAATATATTGGAAGCCTGTCGTCATTCCTACGATAACGGCGCGACTGGCGTGGGGCATTTGGTGTATGCTTCCTCGTCGTCTGTTTATGGTTCTAATAAAAAAGTTCCTTACAGCACGGACGATAAGGTGGATAATCCTGTTAGTTTGTATGCTGCGACGAAAAAGAGCAATGAGCTTTTGGCGCACGCTTACTCCAAGCTGTACAATATTCCCTCCACAGGCTTACGCTTCTTTACGGTTTATGGCCCTGCCGGACGTCCTGACATGGCTTACTTTGGCTTTACCAATAAGCTGCGGGCAGGGGAAAAGATTCAGATTTTTAATTATGGCAATTGCAAGCGTGATTTTACCTATGTGGATGATATAGTCGAAGGCATAATCCGCGTTATGGCTAAGCCGCCTGCTAGGAAAACAGGCGAGGACGGCTTGCCGCTGCCGCCCTATGCTGTGTATAACATTGGCAATAACAGCCCGGAAAACTTGCTGGATTTTGTCGATATCCTGCAGCAGGAGCTGATTCATGCAGGCGTGCTGCCAGCCGATTATGATTTTGCGGCGCACAAGGAGCTTGTGCCCATGCAGCCGGGGGATGTGCCTGTGACCTATGCCGATACCTCGGCTTTGGAAAGAGATTTTGGCTTTAAGCCCGGCACCAGCCTGCGTGAGGGGCTGCGTAAGTTCGCTGAGTGGTATAAAGAATTTTATATGAAAGAAGAAGGAGAAAAGTAAAATGAAAGCTTTTAAGGATTTGAAAATAGCCGTAGCCGGTACAGGTTACGTTGGCTTGTCCATTGCGACGCTGCTCAGCCAGCATCATCAGGTAACTGCCGTGGATATTGTGCCGGAAAAGGTGGAACTGATCAATAATAAAAAATCGCCCATTCAGGACGATTATATTGAAAAATATTTGGCGGAAAAAGAGCTGCACCTGACAGCGACTTTGGATGCTAAGGAAGCCTACGAGGACGCGGATTTTGTAGTAATCGCTGCGCCGACTAACTACGACAGCAAGAAGAATTTCTTTGATACCAGCGCTGTAGAAACGGTGATTAAGCTGGTTATGCAGTATAATCCCAACGCTGTGATGGTCATTAAGTCCACGATTCCTGTTGGCTATACTGCTTCAATTCGTGAGAAGATGGGGAGTAAGAATATTATTTTCAGCCCGGAATTTTTGCGGGAAAGCAAGGCTTTGTACGATAATCTGTATCCGTCCCGTATTATCGTCGGCACGGATATGAACGACGAGCGTTTAGTGGAAGCGGCGCATACTTTTGCCGCTTTGCTGCAGGAGGGCGCGATTAAGGAAAACATCGATACCTTAATTATGGGCTTTACGGAGGCTGAGGCTGTGAAGCTGTTCGCCAATACTTATCTTGCTTTGCGTGTTTCCTATTTCAACGAGCTGGACACCTATGCGGAGATGAAGGGGCTGGATACCCAGCAGATTATCGACGGGGTTTGCTTAGACCCGCGTATTGGCAGTCATTACAATAATCCCAGCTTCGGCTATGGCGGGTACTGCCTGCCGAAGGATACCAAGCAGCTGCTGGCAAATTACAGCGACGTACCGGAAAATCTGATCGAGGCTATTGTGGAAAGCAACCGTACCCGTAAGGATTTTATTGCCGAGCGCGTGTTGGAAATTGCCGGAGCTTATGAGGCTAATGATAACTGGAGCGCGGCTAAGGAAAAAGATGTTGTTGTAGGCGTCTACCGCTTGACGATGAAGAGCCATTCCGATAATTTCCGTCAAAGCTCGATTCAGGGCGTTATGAAGCGCATTAAGGCAAAGGGTGCGAAGGTAATTATTTACGAGCCCATGCTGCAGGACGGCGATACCTTCTTTGGCAGCGTAGTGGTAAATGATTTGGCAGAGTTCAAGAAGCAGAGTCAGGCGATTATTGCCAACAGGTATGATAGCTGTTTGGACGATGTGAAGGATAAGGTTTATACGAGGGATATTTTCCAGAGGGATTGATGAGGTTAATATGAAGCAAAACTCCGCTCGTGTGAGGGCGGAGTTTTGTTATGGAAAGACAAGATTCATGTTATGCTAACGTGTATCTTTATTTGCGGTTAGGTGTGCATCAATTTTAAGTGACTATACTTTGTATTTGCTTTATTTTCGTCTTTTTAATTAACACTCCACCAAAGTGTGTGGTGTACTCTGTCCTCCAACAGTTGTTTGTTAATGGATTTCACACACTCTCGATAATACGTTCAATCGATTAGATAAATTTTCGCTTTTATAAACTTAATTTTATTGTTTTGCACTAATATGCAATAGTTGGTTGCTCAATAATTAATGACAGGCTTTGCCACAAACCTTTTTTTATTTTCTCCTTCCGGCAGGATTTTTCCTTGTGAACAAGAATTATATAATATTACAGTTCTCACGAAGGAGGATGTGTCTTGCTTTATAAATTACTTTGTACCCTGCTGCTGATATTCTGTGCAGCGAGCATGCCGCTGGCAGGCGACGCCGCAGGTATTACGCAATACCCTAAGCTGGTAGAGGCCGATTATTGGACGGCGCAGAATAAGGATGGCGATAAGCTGCTTCTGGATGCGAAGGGCGTACAGTTCTTCAACGCCAAGGTTCGCGCTGCTTCCCGCAACGTGCCGGATCTTTTACACTATCCGGCGACAGTCAGCGGCGATTCCCTCAAAACCAGAATTATGGACTATTTGGTGCTGGAGGATGACCTGTATTTGCATGGCAATAAGGTCAGTGAAAACTATAAAAATATTTTGCGCAAGCAGACTAACGTGGGCGCTATTCCGGCGACTGTTACGCCGCGTTATGCGGTGACGGTACGCCGCAGTTCGCTGCGCAACCTGCCGACGGGCGAGGGGCTTTTCTATTATGCGGCGGAACGCAATTTTGATGTGCTGCAGGAAACATCCCTTGACCCGGGCGAACCGCTTGTGGTGCTGCACCAGAGCGCCAACAAGTATTTTTACTATGTGCAGAGCGTTAATTACAGCGGCTGGATAAGCACCTTTAATATTGCCTTTACCGATAAAAAGACCTGGCAGCAATATGCGGACCCAGACGATTTCTTGGTAGTGACAGCCGCTAATGTTTCGCTGAAAACTTCGGGCGAGCAGGTGATTTACCAGCAGGGCGCACGGCTGCCGCTGGTCAGCGAGCAGAGCGACACTTATATGGTGGAAGCGCCTGTGCGCAGCAAAACCGGCCTGCTGCAGAAGCAAAGGCTGCTGCTGCCCAGGTCTGCCGGTGTGCATAAGGGCTATTTGCCGTATACCTCTAATAATATTCTGCGCGCCGCCTTTGCGTTTTATGATATGCCCTATGGCTGGGGCGGCTTGAAAGACAGTGTGGATTGTTCTTCACTGGTGTTCAATGCGTACCGCACCGTGGGCGTTTACCTGCCGCGCAATGCAGACGAGCAGGAGGAAGGCGCAGGCACGAAGAAGCTGCTGGAAACGCTGGACGATAAGCAGAAAACTGCGGCTATCAACAGTCTGCGTCCGGGCGCGGCGCTGTATATGGATGGGCATGTAGTGCTTTATTTGGGACAGATTAACGGCGTGCCCTATGCTATTCATTCGTTAGGCTCTTATTTCAGCGGCGGACAGCGCCATGTAGTCATGAAGGTGGTTGTCAGTGATTTGAGCTTGCAGCGCAGTACGGGCGACAGCTTCCTGACGGATTTGCGTACTGCTGTGGAATTTAAATAATTTACATATGTAATGAGGAGATTAGAAGATGCTTAATGGATTTCAATGCCGGACCGCAGCTGTGAGCAATGCGGCTTATGATGGTGCGGATAGTATAGTTATCTTTTTATGTAAGGAATGTATTCCTGCTTTGGGGCGCTTGCAGCTGCCTGCGGCTGTGGAGCAGGCTGTGCGTGCTTATTTAAAAGCTTATGACGATGTTTATGAAGCAGAAGCGCTGCACACCTTGGTACTGCCGGTAGAAAATGGCTTGCTGACGGTGCTGTTGGCAGGCTGCGGCGCAGGCGGGGAGTGCAAGCCTGACGTGTTCCGGCGTGCTGCCGGTGCTGCGGCGCGGGCGCTGCACAAGGCTAAGGCGGGCAAGGCTGTGCTGGCTGGGCCGATTCTGCTGAATCCTAAGCGCGGGCCTTATTTGGAGGCCATAGCCGAGGGCTTATATTTGGGCGCGTATACCTTTGATATTTTCAAAAGCGAGTCTAAGCCTGCTGTTCCTTGCGCTGTGCAAATTGTATCGGCAGTGGACGAGGCGGACGCTTTAATGTCCAAGGCATATATTTCTGCCGAAGCAGTTTGCTATACCCGCGATTTGGTGAATAATCCCGGTAATTTACTGGTGCCGCAGAATTTGGCGGAAGAAGCCTTGCAGCTGGCAGAGGAGCTGCCCTTGGAGGTAGAGGTTTTAGACGCTACGATGCTGGCAGTCAAGAACATGAACGCTATTTTGGCGGTAGGACAGGGCAGCGTGCATCCGCCTTATTTGGTGGCGATAAAATATCAGGGAGCAGGGGACGCTCCCTTTACGGCCTTTGTTGGCAAGGGCATCACCTTTGACAGCGGCGGTATTTCCATTAAGCCTGACGATAATATGGGCGAAATGAAGGACGATATGAGCGGCGCAGGCGCAGTTTTGGGCGCGATGAAGGCTATTGCCGCCCTGAAGCTTCCCTGCAATGTGTTTGGCATTCTGGCCTGCGCGGAAAATATGCCCAGCGGCAGCGCTCAACGTCCCGGCGACATCGTGCGCGCCGCCAACGGCAAGACAATCGAGGTTGTTTCCACTGACGCCGAGGGGCGCATGGTTTTGGCGGACGCAGTTTGGTATGCCTGCCAGCTGGGCGCTAAGCGTGTTATCGACATAGCGTCGCTGACGGGAGCCGTTATTATTGCTTTGGGCAAGGAAACCAGCGGTATTATCGCTAACGACGACGCTTTGGCGGAGCAGATTAAGCTGGCTGGTAAGTATGCCGGCGAAGGCTATTGGCAGCTGCCCAGCCTGCCGGACTGCAAGGAAGCGTTGAAAAGCGACGTGGCCGATTTGCTGAACAGCACCGGACGTGCCGGAGGCTGCATTACCGGCGGCTTGTTCATCGGTGAATTTGTGGACAAGGATATTCCCTGGGCTCACATCGATATAGGCGGCACTTCTACCGCGGAAAAGACTGTAGGGCACAAGGTTAAGGGAGGCAGCGGCTTTGGCACGCTGACCCTGATTAAGCTGGCGGGTATGCTGTGATGCTGGTGGATTTGCATACGCACAGCACCTTTTCCGACGGACGCTATACGCCAACCATGCTGGTGGAGGAGGCGGCAGCGCAGGGAATCGTGGTTCTGGCCATTACTGACCACGATTCCTGGAACGGCGTGGCTGAAGCGCAGGCTGCCGCAGCGCGTTTAGGCGGCAAGGTGCGCGTACTGACGGGAGTGGAGCTGGGTACGCAGTACGAGAACGATTCTGTGCATATTTTAGGCTACCATGTGCGTACCGATTGCCTGGCTTTGCAGAATAAAATGGACGAGATGCGTCATGCCCGCGAGCGCAGGCTGTACGAAATGCTGGCAAAGCTGGACGCTTTGGGCTATCATGTGGAGGTGGAGGCCTGCGACCCGCGCAACAGGGCGGTGGGGCGGCCACATGTGGCTAAGGCGCTGGTGACTAAGGGCTATTTTGCTACCGTGCAGCAGGTGTTCGACGCTTTGCTGCGGCGCGGCGGCCCGGCCTATGTGCCCCAGCCCAAGCTGCTGCCGGACGAGGCTGTGGCGCTGATTCATGCTGCTGGCGGCAGTGCCGTGCTGGCGCATCCTTCGGAGCTGGCGGACCAAACATTGCCGGAGCGGCTTTTAAGCAGCGTACCCTTTGACGGGCTGGAGGTTTATCACCCCAGCGCAGATGCGGCGGCGCGCCGGCCTTGGCCGGGGGTGGCGCGCAGCCGCGGCCTGCTGGTGAGCGGCGGCAGTGATTTTCACGCTATTCCCGACCGCTTTCCTACCCGTTTAGGCGTGTGGCAGGTGGAATATAATGATGTTAAAGGTGTTATAGAATGGAAGTAGTAGCTTTTGTGGGACCCAGCGGTACGGGCAAAAGCCATCATGCCATAGGCGTGGCCTTCGATAATAAATGCGACGCTATTATTGACGACGGCCTGCTGATTAAGGGCACGAAGATTTTAGCAGGTACCTCTGCGAAGAACGAGCAAAACAGAATACAGGCCGTGAAAAGGGCTATCTTTACGGAGGACGAGCATGCCCGCGCGGTACGGGAAGCCTTGGAGAGCAGCAATATCCACCGTCTGCTGATTATCGCCACCTCGGACAATATGATTAAGAAAATTGTGGGACGTTTGCATTTGGGCCTGCCGGTGAAAACGGTGTATATCAACCAGATTGCCAGCAAGGCGGAAATCAAAAAGGCACGTTATTCCCGCCTGCAGGAAGGCAAGCATATCGTGCCCGTGCCCACGGTAGAATTAAAGCCGCATTTTACCGGCTATTTTGCCGATTTACCCTATAATATTTTTTCCAGCCAGCGGCGGCAGGAAAAGGACGCTGACCGCAGTATCGTGCGCCCTGCGTTCAGCTTTTACGGTAAGCTGCTGATTGCCGATAACGCTATCGAGGATATCATCCATATTATTGGCGGCAAGCTGGAGGGTGTGGAGCGGGTGACAAGCATAAAGGTGCGCCGCCGCAGCGACAGCAGCAAGGGCATCGTCATCAGGGTAGAGGTCGTGCTGTATTACGGTGTGAAGCTTTTTGCCGTTACGCGGCAGATGCAGGCTAAGATTAAAGAAAAAATTGAATACATGACGGCTATGCAGGTGAAGAATGTGGACGTTTCTATCCGCAGTTTGGCGATTAAGCATAAATGAACGGTGGCAGCGCCGGTTCTGCTCACATTGTTGCAGGTAATTCAGGCAATAAAAAAGCCTCCCGCAGGGGAGGCAATTTTTTTTGCTTATTGCAGCGGCTGGCTGACGGCGTCGGGCTGTTCAAAAATAAACGCCGGGGACGGATAGTAGAACTGGCAGTGCTGGAAGTTGATGGCTTCGGTGGAGAAGCGTTTCAGCAGAGCGTAAGAAGCGCGTTCTTCAAAGTCGATGAGGTTGTCCTTGTTGATGTCAGCGTCCTTGACGATAACCAGCAGGTAGGCGGGAACGTCGGGAGCGTCCTCCGGCACCTGGCTGCGATCTAGGGGAATATTGGGGACGATTTCCAGCTGGCCGATGGGCTGTTGGTTTTCATTGTACAGCATACAGCCGTAAACATTTTGGTACAGGGTGCGTACCAGTCTTAATTGATAAGCTCCGGAACTCATGGATAAAATTCACTCCTTCAAAAATTTCAGGCTCAGACCCTTCGGCAGGCGGCGTTGTATGCGCTTTGCATAAGGGCTGCTCAATAAACAATAATTATAGCACTAATATTGTAACATAAATTACGTAAATAGGCAAAAACTATCGTAATAAGCTTTGACAAAAGTAAAAATATACATTTTTAGTGCATATGCTTGCCGAAAAGGTGAAAGCAGGCGGGCAAATGTGAATTTTTATTCTTAAAGTATTTTGTATACAATCGCTTTTTGACTTAATTCTAGCAGGATTTTGCCAAAAGACCACGAATTAGAATAACAAAGATATGTTGCTTCTGTCCTAGCGCATATTCAAAGACAAGGAGGGGAATCTTAAATGAAAAAAATCTTAGCTTTTTTACTTGGTATCATGGTAATGGCAACTATGATCGCAGGCTGCGGCGGCGATAAAAAAGAGGAAAAGAAACCGGCTGCTCAGAAATTCATTAATATTGCTACCGGCGGTACTTCCGGTACTTACTTCCCGTTGGGCGGCGCTCTGGCCGATATTCTCAACAAGAATATTCCGGGCGCTAACGCATCCGCTCAATCTACTGGCGCGTCCGTTGCTAACGTAAACCTGCTGAACCAAGGTAAAGTAGAAATTGCTTTTATTCAAAACGATATTGCTTATTATGCCGCTAACGGCACCGAAATGTTCAAGGATAAAAAAGTTCCCGGCCTGCAGGGCTTGGCAACTTTGTATCCTGAAACCGTGCAGATCGTTACCCTGAAAAAATCCGGTATTCAGACTGTAGCCGATTTTAAGGGTAAACGCATTGCCGTAGGCGCAGCTGGCTCCGGTACTGAAGCCAACGCTCGTCAGATTATGGCGGAATACGGCATTACTTACGATGATATTAAAGTTCAATATCTGTCCTTCGGCGAAGCTGCCAGCGCTTTGAAAGACGGCAATGTTGACGCTGCTTTCGTAACTGCCGGCCATCCGACCGCAGCTATTCAGGATATTTCTACTCAGAACGAAGTAGTTCTTGTTCCGGTTGAAGCAGACAAAGCCGACTCTCTGATTAAGAAATATCCGTTCTACACCAAATTGGTTATCAACAAAGGCACTTATGCTAAACAAGAAGCCGATGTTCCGGCCGTGGCTGTAAAATGCATGCTGGCAGTTACCGATAAGATGGATGCTGACACCGCTTACAGCGTAACCAAAGCTCTGTACACCAATCTGGACCGCATGAAGACCGCTCATGCAGTAGCCGCTTCTATTACTAAAGAAACTGCTAAAGACGGTATGTCCATTACCGTTAACCCGGGCGCAGAGAAATTCTTTAGCGAAAAATAAGATTCTTCGATGATGCCGAACTTCAAAGACCGGAAACCGGCGATTGCCGGCTCCCGGTCTTTTTTCCCAATAACGCTTTTTTTAATTTTAGTAAGTGCTTTTGCGATATTCTGTGTTTGGTACGGCACGCGGCTGGTGGTAGCTGTGGTGCCGGAGGGAGTAAGGAAACCATTTTGTTTTGGTACTTATCCTGGCGATGCCTGGAATATACGTTTGACGCATTCTGTGGAAAAAACGGAATGGGACGAATATTTTAGAGTGAACGCCGTTGACGATATGACTATGACGCATACCCGCTTTGAATCTTTGGGGTGGGGCTATCCCTATTCGCCTGCCGACGGTAAATTATCCAGTACGCCTGACGGTAAATTTATTGTAGAAATGAACAGACCATACCGGCAGATAAATTTGCGTATTTCCGAGCAGGCCATGCAGCATTTGGCGCACGGAAAGGACGATTACGATTTAATTGGGCTGTACGGCCAGGGAACTGCGGTTACAATAAAAGTTCAGTATCGCTACCAGTATTTGCTGGAAAATTATTTTTAGGTTTATTTAATGAGAGGAGCTGATAACCGATGTCTGCAAAAGAAAAAGAGGTCAGAGAGCTTTCTGCAGAAGAGGTGCTGCAAAAATTTGATAAAGAATCAAATAAACGCGAAATGACAGGCTTCTGGGGTTATGTCATTAATGCTATTTGTATTTTATTCGCTATTTTCCAATTATATACGGCCACATTTGGCATTTTGGACGCGCATCTGCAGCGCGCTGTCCATTTAGCTTTCGGCTTTTTGCTGATTTTCCTGTTGTATCCGGCGCGGCAGTCTTGGTCCAAGCGTTCCATGCATCCTGTGGACGTGGTTTTCGCCGTAATCAGCGCTTTTTCTGCTATCTACATTGTTGTCAATTATAACGAATTGGTGCTGCGCGCAGGTATGAATACGGAAACTGATTTTATCATCGGCTTAATCGGTACGATTATGGTTTTTGAAGCGGCGCGCCGCGTCGTAGGCTGGCCTATGATTATCGTAGCTTTCGTTTTCCTGCTGTACGCTTTCTTAGGCCCTTATGTTCCGGGTATTATGGCGCATCGCGGCGTGGGCTTCCAGGAAATGTTTGACCACCTGTATTTCACTACAGAGGGTATTTTTGGCACGCCGATGGGCGTATCTTCGACCTTTATTTACCTATTCATTCTGTTCGGCTCCTATTTGGAGGCTACCGGTCTGGGCAAATTCTTCATTGATTTGGCTAACGCTATTGCCGGTTGGGCGGCAGGCGGCCCGGCAAAGGTTGCCGTTCTGTCCTCCGGTTTAATGGGTACCGTATCCGGTTCTTCCGTAGGCAACGTTGCCGGTACTGGCGCGTTCACCATTCCGATGATGAAAAAATTGGGCTACCGTCCCGCTTTTGCTGGCGCTGTTGAAGCCGCCGCTTCTACCGGCGGTCAGCTGATGCCCCCTGTTATGGGCGCGGCTGCCTTCCTGATGGCAGAATTTGTCGGCGTACCGTATTTTGACGTTGTTAAGGCCGCCGTTATTCCGGCTATGTTGTATTACATCGGCGTATGGCTGGGCGTACATTACGAAGCGAAAAAATTTGGCTTGAAGGGTACTCCTCGTGAAGAGCTGCCTAAGTTTAAAGACCTGTTCCTGGAAAAAGGTCATTTGGCTATTCCTTTGATTGTTATTATTTACTTGCTGGTAAGCGGCTATACTCCTATGCGCGCTGCTTTGGCGGCCATCGCCTTGAGCATTATCTGCGCTTGTCTGCGTAAATCCACCCGCATCAGCTTCGGTCAAATAGTGCAGGGCTTAATTGACGGCTCCAAAGGCGTTTTAGGCGTACTTATTGCCTGCGCTACCGCCGGTATTATTATCGGCGTTGTTACCAAGACCGGCGTTGGCTTGAAGGTTGCTACCGCGCTGCTGGATTTAGCAGGCGGACAGCTGCTGCCGGCTATGTTCTTTACCATGATTACTTCGCTGATTTTGGGCATGGGCGTGCCGACCACCGCTAACTATGTAATTACTTCCACTATTGCGGCTCCGGCTTTGGTGCAGATGAATGTACCGGTACTGGCAGCTCATATGTTCGCGTTCTACTTCGGCATTGTGGCCGACGTAACGCCGCCTGTCGCTCTGGCCGCTTACGCAGGCGCTGGTATTGCCGGCGCTAATCCTATGCGTACCGGCGTTATAGCCGCTAAGCTGGCTATAGCCGCCTTTATCGTGCCGTACATTTTCGTACTGGCCCCGGAGCTTTTGATGATTGACGCTACGCCGTTGACCATTACCTTGAGCGCCTGCACCGCTATTATTGGTATGTGGGGCGCTTCCATGGCGATGATTGGTTTCTGCCAGAATGTGCTGAGCCTGCCGCAGCGTTTACTGTTCCTGGTAGGCGGCATCTGCATGATTATCCCCGGTACGATTACCGATGGTATTGGTATCGCGTGCATCGTTGTAGCTTATTTGTGGCAAAAAACTAATAAACGTAAAGGCGCTATTACACAAGACGAAGATTTCTAAAATGCTTTGCATAGCAGAACTCCCCCGGCGATTGCTGGGGGAGTCAGACTGTAGAAAAACCCATGTTTCTCTCTTTCAAGGGAAGCATGGGTTAATTT
>ERZ779895.2570-NODE-2570-length-16071-cov-4.539710_pt1 | contig 16071 bp, 13 predicted proteins | sample MGYA00511093_ERZ779895 | MGnify/ENA primary metagenome ERZ779895 (study PRJEB29588, sample SAMEA2142970) | human gut metagenome | biome: human gut; feature: human-associated habitat; material: faeces | place: Denmark | collected 2008/2010 ... | reverse complement strand
GCAGCGGCAGCAGCGGCAGTTCCGTCTCCGGGATGGTCAGAACGCCGTCAACGCGGCTGGAAAGATCCTCGCGGCGATTCTCTGTTGTAAGCGCGAGAACGCTTGCGCCGCGGGCCTTGACCTCAATGACATTGCTCATGGCCTTGTCAAACAGCGGGCCATAGGTTCCCAGCGCGATCACAAGCGTGCCCGGCTCAATAAGTGAAATCGTCCCGTGCTTAAGTTCGCCCGAAGCATAGGCTTCGGAATGGATATAGGAGATCTCCTTGAGTTTCAGGGACCCCTCCATACCGAGCGCATAGTCCAGATTCCGGCCGATAAAGAACACAGAATCGTGGTTGAAATACTGCGAAGCGTAATACTGGATCTGCTCGCGGCTGGACAGAATCTGCTCAACCTGTGCAGGCAGCGCTGCAATGGCCGCAGTCAGACGGCCCGCCTCTTCAGCGCTGATCGTTTTGCGCTGCGCAGCGAGATAGACAGCCAGCAGATCCAGAACGGCCATCTGCGTGGAATATGCCTTGGTCGTTGCGACAGCGATCTCTGGCCCGGCCCATGTGTAGAGCACGTCGTCCGATTCGCGGGCAATGGAACTGCCGACGACGTTGACGATAGACAAAATTCTCGCGCCGAGGCTCTTTGCCTCACGCATCGCGGCCATGGTGTCAAGCGTCTCGCCGGACTGGCTGATAATAATGGCAAGCGTCCGTTCATTTACGATCGGACTGCAATAGCGGAACTCGGAGGCCAAAATGACCTCGACCGGCATGCGCGTCAGCTTTTCAAGGTTATATTTGCCGACCATGCCCACATGATATGAAGACCCGCAGGCGATGATCTTGATGCAGTCGTACCGGCTGCTGTCGAGCATCAGACCATCGAAGCCGACCGTGCCGTCTTTGATGCGGGGCAGGATCGCCCGGCGAAGCGCCTCGGGCTCCTCCATGATCTCCTTGAGCATAAAATGCTCATACCCGCCCTTTTCCGCAGCAGAGATCTCCCAATCGATGTGATGGTGCTCTTTTTCGATGGGCAGTTCCATCGCATTATAGACCTGCACGCCGTCGCGGCCCAGAATGGCGACCTCGCCGTCCTCCATATACACGATGTCGCGCGTGTGCTTGACAAGTGCCGTCACATCGGAGGCGATGAAATTCTCGCCCTCACCGAAGCCAATGAGCAGCGGTGCGTCCTTGCGCGCAGCATAGACATGATCGGGATCGTCCGAGCAGAGGATGCCAAGCGCATACGCGCCCTCGATCCGGTGCAGGACCATGTACAAAGCGTCTGAGACTGTCTCAACCTCCGGCAGTCCCATGCAGTATTCCATCAGCTGCGCGACGACCTCCGTGTCGGTCTGTGAGGCGAATTTGACGCCCTTCTGCTGCAGAAATTCGCGCAGTTCCAGATAATTCTCGATGATGCCGTTGTGCACGACGGCGATTTTTCCGTTCTGCGAGACGTGCGGGTGGGAATTTGTGTCGTTCGGCTCACCATGGGTGGCCCAGCGGGTATGGCCGATGCCAAGCGTGCCGGGCAGAAGCGCGCCGTTTTCCGTCTTTGCGATCAGATTCTGGAGCCGGCCCTTGGCCTTTTCGACCTTTAGAACGCCATTTTGCTCCACGCAGATGCCAGCGGAGTCATAACCCCGGTATTCCAGCCGCGACAGACCCTCCAGCAAAATGGGCGCAGCCTGCTGCGTGCCGACATATCCTACGATACCACACATATGAAATTGTTCCTCCTGTAAAATCAGCTACAGGACAAACGCGCAGAAATTTGCCTGATTCTCCGTTCAAAGCCCCTTTGTTTTGCGGTCACCCGCATATTTCTGACTTTGTCACGCGCACGGAGGCGCACGGGAACGCATCCGCCGAATCTTCGATCGCGTTCCTCCTCGTTATCCTGCCTGGTTCTGGGGAACCGGCAGGCGCATGGCGCTTGTGATGGCGAAAGCCATGATCCTCCTTTCTGTCTCTGCGGCTTGCCCCTATTATATTCGATACAGCGCAAAAAAGCTACTGCTAATTGCGCGCTGCGCCGCCCGGCGCTTGCATTTCCGGAGAAGCTGGGCTATACTGGAAAGAAAAAAGGAGAAAAGGAGCGAATTATGATAAAAGCAAGACGAATTTCCGCGCTGCTGCTTGCTGCCGCACTGCTGCTCGGCTGCATTCCGCAGGCGCTGGCCGTAGGCGAACAGATTCACAGCTACGAACCCATCCGCACCGGAGACCCCCGCATCGATTCTCTCGCGGACGAACTTTTAAAGCAGATTCCAACCGACGGGAAAACCGACGCGCAAAAAATTCAGGCCGTCTATGACTGGATCATCCGGAACTGCGTCCGCGACGGTTGGGACGGAACGACGTGGTTCGACGAAGCGCAGGTATCCGCCGCAGCGGATGCGCTGGCGCGCGACCCGAACTATCAGGCGCAGATCCTGCGCCCGGAGTTCAAGGCTGAACGCACGCCCGGCGACCTGCCCGGTATGTATCTCTACGATTACGATTCCAATGCCTATATTGCCGCCTTTGCCTATGAGATGATGTACAAGCGCTGCGGCAACTGCGCACACTTCGCCGCGCTCCTGACCGTCCTGCTGACGCGGCTGGGCTATGACTGCCGCCTCATTGACGGCGTTTTCGTCAACAACGATGGCAGCACCTATGAGCACAAGTGGAATTATGTGCTTGTAGACGGGCAGTATTACTGGCTGGACGTACGCATGGATCACGCGGGCTACGCGCGCACCGGCTCGATCAGCCACTCTTATTTCCTCAAAAGCGACACCGCCGCATGGGCCCGGTCGCACCAGTGGGAACAAAGCTACAGCGATTGGCTGACGGAAAACGCGGATTCCATTGCGCGCATGACCGTCAAAACAGCGCCTTGGGCAAAGACTTCCTCGTGGGCAGAGCCGTATCTGCAGCAGGCGGAGGCACAGGGACTCATTTCCGTGTGCATCTACGGCACAGATATGACGCAGAGCATGACGCGTTTTGAATTTGCCTCGACCGTCATGCGCATCTATGAAGCAGCGGGCGGCGCGCCGGTCACGATCACGGCCCGTTTTTCTGACACCAACGACGCAGATATCCAGAGCGCCGCGACGCTTGGCATCGTGAACGGTACCGGAAACGGAAGCTTTTCACCGCGCGGTCTGCTCACGCGGGAGCAGGCTGTGACCATGCTAGGCAGAGCCTATGCCCTGTTCCGTGACGTTCCGGCAGACGGCGCGGAACTGCCCTATTCCGACGCAGCGCAGATTGCAGACTACGCGCGGCAGCCGGTCGCACTTCTGATCGGCCTCGGCGTTCTGAGCGGCTCCGGCGATGGCATGCTGCATCCGCAGTCCAAGCTTACGCGCGAACAGGCGCTCAAGCTGGCCGTCGAACTGCTGGCCGCACTGAACGGATAAAATGATTGCCCCGCCCTTGCGCGAATCTCCTGCTGAACAGGCGTTTGCACAAGGGTGGGGCTGGTTTCATCTTTCATCGATCGTCAGTCGCGGGAAAAGCTTAAAAATCTGGTGCCTTGGAAGGCGAGGCTTCCCCGGTCGCCTTCTACGAGATAGCCGTAGTCGCGGTCCGGGATGCTGAGTTCCATCCGGTCGCCGCTTTCGACCTGGAACGTTGCGTAATACCATGTGGACGAGTGTCTTGTGTGCATATTCGCATCATGGTGATGCGTCACCTCCATCCGCTTGGAGACGACCGTAGCCTGCACGGTCAGGCGCGGGGAGTTGTTGTTTTTGTGCCACTGGCTGACATTACGCACGAGCGTCACGATGATCACGCCCAGAACCAGCACAAACATCACCGTGAACAGCACGGGAAACACCGAATCAAAAAAACCGAAGCCGAACATAAAGCGTCCTCTCTTTCTGTCATTTGCCTATATAGTATCAGACGCAGGAATGGCGCGCAAGTTCCCGTTTAAAAATAAAAAACTTGTGCAGATTCCCCTTTGATTTTTTTCGCCGTCTGTGCTATGATTTTCCTGTTGTGTTGCAGCTTTGCGTAAGTCCAAACGGACTTGCGCGATTTTTTTATGTCTGGAGGAAAACAAAATGGAAGAAAAACAGAACGCCGTACTCGGCACAGCCCCGCTTGGCAGGCTAATGATGAAATTTGCCTTGCCGTGTACCGTTTCGCTGCTGGTCGGGGCGCTTTACAACATTGTCGATCAGATCTTTATCGGCTGGGGCGTCGGGTATCTCGGCAACGGCGCAACGAACGTCGTGTTCCCACTGACCGTTTTAGCCCTCGGTCTCGCCGACATGATCGGCGACGGCGCGTGCAGCTATGTGTCGATCTGCTTCGGCAAAAACCAGCCGGAGAACGCGAACCGCGCCGTCGGCAGCGCCGTGGTGCTGAGCGTACTGGTAGGCATCGCAGTCGCGGTGCTCTATGCCGTGTTCCAGATGCCGCTTCTGTCGCTGTTCGGTGCGACGGAGGCAAATTTGTCCTATGCAAAGGAATATTTCACCTACATCACCATCGGCGTTCCCATCTACGTCTTCGGACAGGCAATCAATCCCATCATCCGCTCGGACGGCAGCCCGCAGTTCGCCATGCTCTCCATGCTGGCAGGCGCGATTGCAAACTGCATTCTGGACCCGATTGCAATCTTCGTTCTGCACTGGGGCGTGATGGGCGCGGCTGCCGCAACGGTGGCCGGGCAGGTCATCACGGCGGCAATGGGCGTATGGTACCTGTTCCACACAAAGGCACTGCGCCTGAAAGCGGACGATTTTAAGCTGCGCGGCCGAATTCTCGGCGCGTATCTGCCGCTGGGCCTTTGCAGCTTTCTTGCGCAGATCTCTCTGGTCATCGCCATGGCCGCGACGAACAACATGCTGGTTCAATACGGTGCTTCCAGCAAATACGGCGCGGATATCCCACTGACGGTGCTCGGCATCGTTATGAAAGTCTTTCAGATCATCATTTCCATCACCATCGGTATGGCCGCCGGCTGCATTCCCATCGTGGGATATAACTACGGCGCGCAGCTGCTGCGCCGCTGCCGGGGCGTACTTTGGCGGCTGATGGGCGCAGAATTCCTGCTCGGCGTGCTTGCGCTGCTCATCACACAGCTTTTCCCGCGTCGGATCATCGGCCTGTTTGGCTCGGAATCGGAGTTGTACAACGAGTTTGCCGTCACGACCTTCCGCGTATATCTTTGCATGCTGCCGCTTGCGACGGTCAACAAGGCCGCGTTCATCTTCATGCAGGCCATGGGCAGGCCGGTCGAATCGGCAGGGCTGTCATTTTTCCGCGAGGTTCTGCTGGCTGTGCCGCTCGTGATGCTGCTGCCGAAGGCGTTCGGGCTGATGGGCGTTCTGTATTCCATGCCCGCGGCAGATATCCTTACATTTTTCGCTTCCTGCTTCGTCCTCCTGCGCACCGACCGGCAGCTGCGAAAATAACGCTTGCATTTTCTGATACCCGTGTTATACTTGGTATGAAATTTCATACTGAGTATAACTTTTTATAAAAAGGAGAGATCTTCATGGCGATGCAGTTCCCGAAGGGGAAATTCATCAGTCTGGTCAAGGTCGGCGAGAAAGGGCAGATCGTCATCCCAAAGGGTGCACGCGAACTGTTCGGCATTCAGCCGGGCGACCAGCTTTTGCTCATGGCCGATAAAAAGCGCGGCATTGCGCTGGTCGGCATGGACGATCTGAGCGTGCCGGACTCGCTGTTCCGGCTGGCAAAGGAGGCGGATGACGATGGAAATCTTGAGACTTGACGGCCTTTGCAAGCAGTATCCGGCCTTCCGGTTGGACAACGTCTCGTTCTCCATGGAGGCCGGAACGATCATGGGCCTGATTGGCCGCAACGGCGCGGGCAAGACCACAACGCTTAAATCCATGCTCCATCTGGTGCATCCAGATGCCGGGAAGATTACGATCTGCGCTCTGGATATGGACACGGACGAGCGCGCCATCCGCTCACGCATCGGCTTCGTCTCCGGCGGCGCATCGTATTACCAGCGCAAGCGCCTGCGGGAGTTGACGAACGTGACGAAGGATTTCTATCCCGATTGGGACAGCGAACGCTATGCGCGGCTTGTCCGGCAGTTTTCGCTGGATGAAAGCAAGCGTGTGTGCGAACTGTCCGAGGGCATGAAGGTCAAATACCAGCTGGCTGTTGCGATGTCACACAAGGCAGAACTGCTGATTCTCGACGAGCCGACGTCCGGCCTCGATCCCGTTTCGCGCGATGAACTGCTGGACACATTCCTGACGCTCTGCGAGCAGGAGGGCGTATCGATCCTCTTCTCCACGCACATCACATCCGATCTCGACACCTGCGCCGACACGATCACTTATATCCAGAATGGCCGCGTCGCCGTCAGCGAAAAAAAGCAGGCGCTGACCGGCGCATATCTGTCTGTACAGGGACCGGACGCCGCCTGCGGCGCAGCGCTGCGCGGAAAACTCATCGGCGCGCGCAGCCACAAGGGTGAACTGGATGCGCTCATCCGTGCGGAGGACGCGCCGCTTGCAGCAGGACTTTCCTGCACCCCTGCAAATCTGGAACAGATCATGGTACATCTGGAACGGGAGGCGGAAGCATGAAACTGCTGATGAAAAAGGAATGGAAGCTGACCGTTACGCCGGTGCCGCTGCTGTTTTTGCTCTTGAGCGCACTGGTGCTTGTGCCAAGTTATCCGTATTATGTAACATTTTTCTACAATGCCCTCGGCATTTTCCTCATGCTGCAGGCCGCGCGAGAGAACCGGGACGTATATTACATGGCGCTGCTGCCGCTCACAAAGCGCGATCTTGTCCGGGCGCGGTTCTCGACCATCGTGACGCTCCAACTTTTGCAGGCGCTCGTCTGCATTCCGTTCATGCTCCTCCGCAGAAGCTATGCAGAGATCAACAACCCGGTCGGCATTGAGGCGAATCTGGCCTTCCTGGGCTTCGGCTTCGTGCTGATGGGCCTGTTCGATCTTGTGTTCCTGCCGATGCACTATAAAAACGGCTACGATCTCGGAAAACCGTTTGTCATTTCCAGCACCGTGCTGTTCGTCGCCATCGTGCTGCTGGAAGCGCTTGACCATATTGTTCCGTATATGAAAACTGTCTGTGAAAGCTACACCCCCGCAGACCTTGTACGGCAGCTTCCCATCCTGCTCGGCGGCATGGCAGTCTACGCGCTGGAAGTTTTGCTCGCCTATCGCAAGTCGGCAGCCCGCTTTGAGAAGGTCGATCTGTAAAAACCATCCCCTCCGTCATTTGCTCCGCAAATGACGCCTCCCCTTGCCGCGCAAAGCGCAGCAAGGGGAGGCTTTTAGGGAAACTCCGGCGAATCCGTGCCGCCCTGCAAATCTCAACCGCAAAGCGTTTTTGCCGCAGCCATTCAAGTGCAGCTGCTCACAAACCTGTTGTACCGTAACAGGCGGCGCGTACCATAGTGCTCGTAGAATGAGTATGTGTTTGTAGAGACTCAATAATTGGTGCTTGTTAAAACCGTATTCGCAGAATGCACCAACCGCATCCAAGCGCCCTTTTCTCCCCTATCTTTTCCCACGCAGGGGAAAAGATAGGGCCGCCGGAGGTACATCGGAAACGCTTCGCTGGTTTGCACTTTGGTGTTTAGGTCCTGACGGAACAACGCCCCGTCTGTCCGAGTGGACAGGCGGGGCGCTTTTTGCAATCGCTCAATGTGTTTCGTTATATTTCCGGATTCCGAGCGCCAGAAGATCCATAGCGCGCTCCAAATCCTCCTGCTTGAGAACGTATGCGATGCGGATCTCATTGCAGCCCTTGCCGGGCGTGGCATAGAACGGCTCTCCGGCAGAGAACATGACCGTGTCGCCGTGATCTTCAAATTCCTGCAGCATCCAAAGCTGGAATTTTTCTGCATCGTCAACCGGCAGCGCAGCCATGAGGTAAAACGCGCCGCGCGGGCATTCGCAGATGACGCCGGGGATCTCATGCAGCTTGCGCACGACGGTATCCCGGCGGCGCTTGTATTCCTGCCGCACCTGCTCGAAGTATTCCGGCCCGACGGAGTAAAGCGCCGCAGCCGCAATCTGGTCGAGCGTTGCGACCGATAGCCGCGCCTGACAGTATTTGAGGGCATTGGCCATAAAGTCCCGATTGCGGCTGATCAGACAGCCGATACGCGCGCCGCAGGCGGAAAAGCGCTTGGAAACGGAATCGATCAGGATCAGGTTTTCCTGTCCGTAGTCAAATTTGCCGAACGAATGCAGCGGCTCGCCGTCGTAGGTAAACTCGCGGTAGACCTCGTCGGCCACCAAATACAGATCATGCTCCACGGCTACGTCCAGAAGCATCTTCATCTGTTCCTCCGTCAGACAGGTGCCGGTGGGATTGCCGGGATTCGTGATCATAATGGCCTTCGTCTTTGGCGTGATGCAGGCCTCAATGCGTGCGCGGTCGGCATAGAAATAGCCTTCCTCCGGCTTTGTGTGCAGCGGATGGATGACGCCGCCTGCGGTCGTGATGAACGTGTGATAGTTCGGATAGAACGGCTCGGGGACAATGACCTCGTCGCCGTCGTCCAGCAGACAGTTTGCCGCAATCTGCAATGCTTCGCTGCCGCCGGTCGTAATGAGGATGTCGGACTCGTCCAGTCCAACGCCGATGTTTTCATAGTACTTCCGGATAGCTTCGATCAATTCCGGGATGCCGGGCGAGGCTGCGTAGGCCAGAACCGGCGTGCGGAAATTGTGGATCGCGTCATACAGCGCATCCGGCGTGTGGATATCGGGCTGGCCGATATTCAGATGATAGATTTTTTTGCCGGCTGCCGCTGCTGCCACTGCGTAGGGATGGAATTTGCGCATGGGGGACTGCCCGCATGCAAGCGCTTTGCTGGACAACTTCATAAGAATACCTCCTGTACCCGTATTTTTCGGGATGTCCACCCCGTCTCATGCACAGGGCGTGCATGAAAATTTTATTCATCATACCATATCCCATACTAAAAAATCAATGAAAACGTGTCTGCCGCAGCAAGTTTTTCTACGGCAGCGCAGAAAAGTCATACCATCAGTATGAGTATGTTCCATCTAAATTGTATGAATCGTGTGTTCCATTCCGGCGCGGTATCTGATACGATAGAGGCATCAGGAGGGATGAATATGCAGATCAGACTCGCGGAGAACATCCGCGCACTGCGCAGGCAGCACAGATTCACGCAGGAACAGCTGGCCGAAAGTCTGGGCGTGACGCCCGGCGCAGTCTATAAATGGGAGACGGGGCTTTCCCAGCCGGAACTGGCGATCATCGTCGAGTTGTCAGACCTGTTCGACACGTCGGTCGATGTGCTGCTGGGCTATGAAATGAAGGACAACCGCCGTCAGACGACGGCAGACCGTCTGCGGCGATACCAGACGGAGAAGGACCGCACAGGGCTTGCGGAGGCAGAAAAGGCGCTGCAAAAATACCCGAACGACTTTGAGATCGTCGAATCTGATCGTGACGTGGCTCATGCAGCAGCTGATCGACGCGGCCTCCGGCCTGCCGGGCGCGCTGCCGCTGGGGCAGCTGGCATGGATCACAGGCGGGTTTATCCTGCTGTGCGCCGCGCTGATGCTGCTGAAATACGCGTCAGAGCCGCGCTTCATCGAAAAGGCTATGCGGCAGTATAAGGACTTCGCGTTTCAGAAGCTCACAGAGAAAAGCATTTCCTCCTTCCGCGCAGAAAGCACCGCCGCGTATCTCTCCGCGCTGACCAACGACGCGGCCAGCATCGAGGCGGACGATCTTTCCCAGTTGCTTTCCGTCATTACGAAGGCCGTGACGTTCTTCGGTGCGCTGGCGATGATGCTGTGGTATTCGCTTTTGATGACGGCCATCGCCGCAGGCGTGACCGTCCTGCCGCTTATCGCGTCGCTACTGACGGGCGGGCAGCTGCAAGCCGCAGAAAAGCGAGTCTCCGACCAAAACCGCGACTTTACCGCAGCACTCTCCGACTGTCTCGGCGGATTTTCCGTCGTCAAGACTTTCCGGGCGGAAAAGGAGATCTTCCGCCTGTTTGCCGAGAGCAACCGCGCGCTGGAGCAGGAAAAATTCAGCCGCCGCAGGCTCAAGGCGCTGGTGGGCATGATCGGCGCGACCACCGGAATCATTGCGCAGCTGGGCGTGTTTCTGGCGGGCGCGTATCTGGCGCTGACGGGAAAAGGTCTGACGGCGGGCGCGGTCATTCTGTTTGTCAATCTGATGAACTTCATGATCGAGCCGGTCGCGGAGCTGCCTGCGCTTCTTGCAGCGCGAAAAGCCGCGCGGGGCTTGATTGCCAAGCTGGCAGACGCGCTGGAGCAGGACGAAGAAGATACCACGGCGCAGGCAGACAGCGAAAGCGCTTCGGAGACAGAAGAACCCGACGAACCGATAGTCGAACTGCATGACGTACGGTTCAGCTATGACGGAGAAACCGAAATTCTGCGCGGGGTCAGTGCAGTATTTGATGCTGGGAAGGCCTACGCGATTGTCGGCGCAAGCGGAAGCGGAAAATCGACGCTTCTGAATCTCCTGACGACACCCGGCATGGCGTATGCGGGAAAAATTCTTCTCGACGGGACAGAACTGCGCACAGTCTCACCGGAATCCCTGTATGAGACGGTGTCGGTCATTCAGCAGAATGTGTTTGTTTTCAATGCCTCCATCCGCGACAACGTTACCATGTTCCGCAGCTTCCCGCCGGAGGAACTGGCGCAGGCCGTACGCCGTGCGCAGCTGGAAGCCCTGCTCGCAGAGCGCGGCGAGGACTATCTCTGCGGGGAAAACGGCAGCGGCCTCTCCGGCGGCGAGAAGCAGCGCATCTCTATTGCGCGAAGTCTTCTCAAGCACGCGTCTGTTTTGCTGGCTGACGAGGCAACCGCCGCGCTGGACGCACAGACGGCACATCAGGTCACAGACGATGTCCTGTCCCTGTCCGGCGTTACGCGCATCGTCGTCACGCACACGCTGGAACAGGCGGCGCTGCGCCGCTATGACGGCATTCTCGTTCTGAAGGACGGCCGCATCGCCGAGTCCGGCTCCTTTGACGATCTGATGGCGCAGAAGGGATATTTCTACGCACTGTATACAGTATCGCAATAAACGGACACGCTGCCCGCCCGCGCATACTTCAACATGCCCCTGCTTTCGGAATGGGAAAGCAGGGGCATGTTCTAGTCAGAATCGATTTTGGTTTGCCTGCGGAATCAGAATGCCCACGTTCCGTCGCGGAAGATGGCAACAGTCTTGCCGTCCTCGCAGACGGCATCGATAGCGAGGTCTGCCGATCCGATCATGAAGTCCTCGTGAATCATGGAGTCGTTCACGCCAAGCTTGCGGCATTCGTCCAGCGTCTTGTTCTGGAAGTCCTTGATGGTGTCCGCAAAGCCCATGCCGAGCGCCAGATGGCAGCAGGCGTTCTCGTCGAACAGCGTGTTGTAGAACAGCAGGCCGGTCTGGTTGATGGGAGAATCAAACGGCACAAGCGCACATTCGCCGAGATAGCAGCTGCCCTCGTCCATCTCAATCAGCTTCGTCAGAAGTTCATTATTTTCCTCAGCGTGCCATTCGACGGCCTTGCCCTCGTGGAAGCGGATCCAGAAGCCATCGATCAGCTGGCCCTGATAACTCAGCGGCTTCGTCGCGTAGACGATTCCCTCGGCCACGCCGCGCATCGGGGAGATAAAGCATTCCTCGGTAGGGATGTTGGGGTTGAAGAAAATGCCCTGCAGGCTCGTCTCTCCGCCGCCGCAGAACTGCGCCTCGGGGATCATGCCGACGGTGAAGTCGGTGCCGTTGGAGGACTTGTAGCGCAGTTCCCGGATGTGCAGATTGTTGAGATATTCGCAGCGATCGTTCAGATCCTTGTTGTGGTCGTTCCATGCCTGGATGGGATCGCCCGTTACGCGCGAGGTCTTCAAAATGGCGTCCCACAGCTTTTCCACGGCCTGCGACGCACGCAGTTCCGGGAAGAGTTTCTTGGCCCACTTTTCGCCCGGCACAGCGGCGATACACCACTGATACTTGTTCTCGATCTGGTCGCGGTAGCCCTTGACAATGGGATACTTGGCCTGCTGGGCCTTGGCCATTTTCTCCTGGTTCACACCGCGCAGACCGTCGGGATCCTCGCTGATGAGGTAGATGCGGCAGGGAATGGTGTCAACATAGTGCTGCCAGCGGGCTTCTTCATAATTATCAAGCGTAGAGAGCGTCTTGAGCGAACGGTAGCGCACATGCAGCTTCGTAAGCGGTTGATAACTCCAGTCAACGACGACCTTTTTTGCTTTCAGCTTATAGCATTCGTCAACGAGCATCGCCACAAATTCCGGCTGGTCAAGTTCGGCCGTGATAAAGACCTCCTGCCCCTTCTGAACATTTGCACCGACCTTGGCGATGAGTTTTGCGTATTCCCGCAGGACTGTTTTTTTCATAAAAAAGCCTCCATTGCTTTTGTTTTTATCGAATTTGCCCTCATAGTTTATCACAGATTATCCGCGTTGAAAAGACATCCGGCGAAAATTCGCCCTTGCGGGCCTGCGCCGGGCGCGGTATACTGAAAGAAAACGACACATGGAGGGTTCTTTCATGCTTACTGATCAGCTTTTTGACTTTCTTGCCGCCAGCCCCAGCTGCTATCATGCCGTGCAGGCGCTTGCGAAGCGGCTGGAGCAGAACGGCTATACGCAGCTGCGGGAACAGGACGCGTGGACGCTGACACCGGGCGGAAAATACTTCGTCACGCGCAACGGCTCGTCGCTCCTGTCCTTCCGCATCCCGCAAAGTGCGCCCGCAGGCTTCCTGATGGCCGCCGCGCATACCGACTCCCCTACCTTCAAGATCAAGCACAACCCGGAGAAAAAGTCCGGCCCGTATGTGCAGCTGTCAACAGAAAAATACGGCGGCATGCTCATGGGCACATGGTTTGACCGGCCGCTTTCCGTTGCGGGCCGCATCGTGACGGCGAAGGACGGAAAGCTGGAGACAAAGTTGGTCAATGTAGACCGCGATCTGGCTGTGATCCCCTCTGTCGCCATCCACATGAACCGCGCCGCAAACGAGGGCTTCAAGTTCATGGCAAACATTGACACACTCCCGCTCTATGGCATGCAGGAATCCTCCGGCAGCTTCCGCAGCGTCGTGGCCAAGGCTGCGGGCGTGCAGGAGGACGAGGTGCTCGGAGAAGACCTGAGTCTGTATGTGCGCACACGCGGCACTTGCCTCGGCGCGAAAAACGAGTTTATTCTCGCCCCGCGGCTGGACGATCTCGGCTGCGTGTTTGGTCTGCTCGAGGGCTTTCTGGCAGCGAAGGCCTCCGGCAGCGTGCCGGTTTTCTGCGCATTCGATAATGAAGAGGTCGGCAGCGAGACGAAGCAGGGCGCAGCGTCGAGTTTGCTTTCCGATACGCTCCGGCGCATCGCGCTTGCGCTGGGTCTGAACGAGGAAGGGTTTCTGCGCATGCTTGCACAGAGTTTCCTTGTCTCGGCGGACAACGCCCACGGCGTGCACCCGAACCACCCGGAATACGCCGACATGACCAATACGCCGCGCCTGAACGGCGGCGTCGTCATCAAATTCAACGCCAACCAGCGCTACACGACCGATGGCGTCTCCTGCGCGCTGTTCACAGCAGTCTGCCGTGAGGCGGGCGCCCCCGTGCAGGTCTACGCGAACCGCTCCGACATGCCGGGCGGCTCGACGCTCGGCTCCATCGCCACAACGAAGGTCTCCGTTCCAAGCGTAGACATCGGCCTTGCACAGCTGGCCATGCACTCCTGCGTGGAAACGGCAGGCGCGGAGGATCTCGACGCGCTGGTTAAAGCCATGACGTGCTATTACGGAAAGACCTTGACACGAAGCGGGGAACAGATCACGTTCTGAGTACGCCTAAAGGCTCCCTCTCATACGGGTGTAGGGGCCGATGCCCACATCGGCCCGGCAGGATGTACCGCTTTTTACGGAAATCTGTGGCGAATTCGTAACTTCCCAGTGGGCCGATGTGGGCATCGGCCCCTACAGGGCACTGTGCAGATTTGCAGCTGCCCAGCGGGCGGAGCAGGGCCCCGCCTCTACCAACCGCATTTGATTTTTGTTACTATATAATAGAAAAAAAGGAGGCAGATCCATCATGGGCATGATCCTGACGGACGAACAGCAGGCAATTCTGGACGGCGCCAAGGGCGAAACCATGGCGAAGGTCATGAAAACGCTTGTTATGTTCGGCGAAGCATTCCACGCGGAGAAGATGGTTCCGGTCACGAGCCGGTATAATCATCTTGTCACATCCTTCGGCCTCGGCGTTTTGCAGCCGGTGTATGATCTTATGCAGCAGCTAATCGACGCAGGCGCCGTATCCGGCCAGCAATTCTCAGCAGACCCCCGCCCGCTCGACCCCAATGTCCCGGCAAATCTCCTGCAGCAGCTTGTGTTCAAGAAATTTATGTACAACAAGCAGGCTTTCTATGAGGGCCAGCTGGAAAAACTCGGGCTGCTCAGTAAGGACGCATTCACCTGCACCTGCTATATGCCCGAGGTTGGCAACAAGCCCGAAAAGGGCGAGGTGCTCTCGTGGTCGGAATCCTCCGCCGTCGTGTACGCCAACTCCGTGCTCGGCGCGCGCTGCAACCGCAATTCCGGCATTATGGACATCATGGGCTCCATCGTCGGCTTTGTGCCGTATTTCGGTCTGCTGACCGACGAAGGACGCCGGGCAACGTGGGTCATCAAAATCGAGACGTCCAAAAAGCCCGAAGCGCAGCTGCTTGGTTCGGCCATCGGCATGAAGGTCATGGAAGACGTACCTTATGTCGTAGGCCTTGACAAGTGGCTTGGCACAGAACTGAATGATGCAGCCTGCACCTATCTCAAGGACTTCGGCGCGGCGACTGCGTCCAACGGCGCGGTGGGTCTGTACCACATCGCAAACCTCACCCCCGAGGCAAAGGAGCAGGGCGAGGCGCTGGTTGCTGAAGACGCGAAGGTCTATGTGATCGACGACGCGGAACTCCAGCGCGTGAAGGACAATTATCCCGTTGTTTGGAAGAATAAGGATGCAAAGCCGAAGCTTTGCTTCATGGGCTGTCCGCATATGTCACTCGAGCAGCTGAAAACCTGGACCGACCGCGTGGAAAAGGCGCTTGCAGAGGCAGGCCGCAGCAAAGTCTGCATCCCCACAGTCTTCACCGCCGCGCCCGCCGTTTTGAAGGAGTTTGAGAAAACACCCTATGCCGCCCGGCTCAAAAAAACCGGCGTCATCACGTCCTATATCTGTCCGCTTATGTACATGAACAATCCGCTCTGCGGCAAGATGCCGGTCATCACCTCCTCCAACAAGCTGCGCACCTATACGACCGCGCGCTATTACACCGATGATGAAATCCTCGTCCAGATCACGAAAGGAGGCGCACACGCATGAAGACCTTTCAGGGCCGCGTCGTGACGCCCGGCTGCGCACAGGCTGAAGCGCTTGTGACGCACGGCGGGCTGAATACGCTCGCTTCGTTCCAGAAATCGCTGCAGTTTGGCGACAAGACCGCCAAATGCGGCGACCAGAATAACCCCGACCTCTACGGCAAGCCCATGGCGGGTAAGGCCCTCTGCCTGCCGCAGACCATCGGCTCCACCACCGGCGGCATGGTGCTCTATACCGCCTGCTCCGTCGGCAAGCAGCCGGCCTGCATGCTTTTCAGCATGCCGATCGACTCCCTCGCCGCCTCCGGTGCTATCCTCGGCGATGTCTGGACTGATGCCAAGATGCCCGTTGTCGATATGCTCGGCGAGGAATTTCTTGACTATGTCAAGACCGGCATGACCGTCACCGTCGGCGACGACGGAGTTGTCACTGTCGAATAAGCTTTGATCTCATAACAATACCGGCGATCCGTGTTCTGCGGATCGCCGGTATTATTTTTAAGAAAATTAAATTACTTTTTGGGGATGAGCACTTCAGTTCCGCCCATGTAGGGACGCAGGACTTCGGGGATAGTCACGCTGCCGTCGGCCTGAAGGTGATTTTCAAGGAAAGCGATGAGCATACGCGGGGGCGCAACGACGGTGTTGTTGAGAGTGTGCGGCAGATACATCTTGCCGTCCTC